>OUNM010766460.1_pt1 | contig 28491 bp, 24 predicted proteins | sample 1769961 | NCBI WGS metagenome assembly OUNM01 (sample SAMEA3914820, study PRJEB12502) | metagenome | biome: forest; material: soil | place: USA | collected 2012-03-12 | depth 0.3 m | reverse complement strand
TCAGCTCAGGTGGCTGTTGATCAGCTTGGTCATCTCGAACATCGAGACTTGCGCCTTCTTGAAGATTTCCTTCAGCTTGGCGTCGGCGTTGATCATCGTCTTCTTCGCCTTGTCCTGCAGGCCGTTCTTCTTGATGTACTCCCACACCTTCTTGGTGACCTCGGTGCGCGGCACCGGGGTGGCGCCGATGATGGCGGCCAGGGTGGGGGACGGCGTCATCGCCTTCATGAACGCCGCGTTGGGCGTGCGCTTCTTGGCGGGAGCCGCCGCCTTCTTGGCCGGGGCCGCCTTCTTGGCGACCGCCTTCTTGGCCGGCGCGGCGGCCTTCTTGGCGGGCGCCGCCGCCTTCTTGGCCGGAGCGGCCTTCTTCGCCGGAGCGGCCTTCTTGGCCGGAGCGGCCTTCTTCGCAGTTGCCATGTTGATTCTCTCCATCAAGAGTCGTTGATGTGCCAAGACTGGGAGAGAGTCGCATGAACTCTCGTTCTCTGCAGTTTCTCAGCGTTGCGAATGGTACTGCCTGCACGAGGGCGTGAGAAGCGGTCTGCCCTATGAAAAACGCGATTCTCACGAGTGAAATCGCCCAATTTGTCGTGTCGAGGCATCAAAACGCGCCAGCGGAGGCTGCGCAATATACGGGGTGGGGTATTTTCGCCGCAAGACGCCGCGCGCCACCCGCGCGCGTTTCCCTTAGGATCCCGGCACACGCCCGCACCCGACAGCCCCCGGAAAGCCGCCCATGAAACTCATCGTCCGCTGGATCCTGCTGGCCGCCGCGCTGCTGCTGGTGGCACGGATCGCGCCCGGCGTGGCCCTCACCGGGTTCACCGCCGCGTTGGTGGCGGCCGCGGTGCTGGGCCTGCTGAACACGCTCGTGCGACCGCTGCTGGTGCTGCTGACGCTGCCGGTCACGGTGATCACGCTGGGCCTGTTCCTGTTCGTGATCAACGCGCTGCTGTTCTGGCTCGCGGCCGACCTGCTGCCGATCGACGGCTTCCGCGTCAATGGCTTCGTGGCGGCGCTGGTGGGGTCGCTGCTCTACAGCGTGGCGGGCACCGTCATCGACTTCGTCATCGAGCGCGTGCTGTAGGCCAGGCGCCGGGCCCGCCGCCACGCACGGGTGGCGCCGACCCCCTCACCGATCGTCGTCCGCGTCGCCCCGCAGGTGCTGCTCCTTGCGCAGCTCGCGCCGCTGCGCCTCCAGCTCGCGCAGGCGGGCGTCGATGATCGAGCCTTCCATGAAATCGTTCGGGCCCTTGGACGCGCGCTGCGCGGCCCTCAGCCGGTCGATGGCGCCGTTCAGGTCGCCATTCACCGCGTGCGCCTCGGCCTCGGCGCGGATGGCGCGCAGCTTCTGGCCCGCGGGCTCGGCCACCAGCGCCAGCGTGGCCCAGGCCAGCGCGTCGCGGCGGTTCAGCGACACCCAGGTCTGCAGGTGCTCGGTCTGCTGGCGCAGCGCGACCAGCGCCGACACGTCGCCGGCGACGTGGCGCGCGATGGCGGCTTCCGCCTGCGCCAGCATCGCGGGGCGCGTCGGGTCGCGATCCAGCGCCGCCGCGGCCGCCGTGATCTCGGCGGGCACGCGGCGCGCCTCGGCCAGTTGCAGCGCCAGCAGCGCCAGGTCCCGGCGCACCGCCGGGCTGGCCAGGTCCACCGGCGGGCCGACGGCGGTGGACGCGGATTCGGACAGCGGCGTGCCCGCCGCCACGGTGGGCGCCGACGCGGGCGCCTCCGCGGCCACCGCGAGCGCGGCGCCCGGCGCGCCCACCATCGCGCGCGCGGCCTGCAGCTGCTCGCTGGCGGCCGGGTAGTCACGCAGCACGATCGAGGCCAGCGCACCGCCGTACAGCGCGCCCAGCCGGTCGGCGGGTGCGAGCGGCGCGGTCAGCGCGAAGCGGCCGTGGGCCTGGATGCGCCGCAGCGCCGCGTCGGTGGGGTCCATCAGCACGCGGGCGCGGGCGCGCATGATCTGGTGCTCCACCGGACGATTGAGCGCGCTGGTGGCCGAGCCGTTGCCCCCCTTGGCCCGCAGCCGCGCCTCGGCCAGGCGGTCGATGGTGAGCGGGTGGGAGCGCAGCCACGGGTACTGGTTGCTGTCGTTGAGGCGGCTGACCACGTCCAGGCGCTCGAACATCGACGCCATGCCGCCGGGCGCGAAGCCGGCGGTGGTCATCACGTCCAGGCCGAAGCGGTCCGCCTCGCGCTCCATGTCGCGCGAGAAGGTCAGCTGGCCCGTGGCCATCGCCGCCTGCCCGCCCGCCACCACCGCCATCGGCACGTCCCCGTTGTGGCTCTTGGTGGAGGCCAGCAGGCCCAGCAGCATGGCCACCGACGTGGCGATGGTCTGGCGCTTGGAGTTGGCCATGCTGCGCGCGATGTGGCGCTGCGTGACGTGCGACAGCTCGTGGCCCAGCACCGAGGCCATCTCGTCGCTGGAGCCCGACGCCGCGATCAGGCCCAGGTGCACGCCCATGAAGCCCCCGGGCAGCGCGAACGCGTTGAACGTGCGGTCGCGCACGAGGAAGGGCTCCCACGCGAAGACCTCGTCCTCTTCCGCCGACATGTCGCCGCGCGTGCGGGCCGCCTGCACCAGCGGCTGCACGATGGACTGCAGGTACTCGGTAAGCACCGGGTCGTCCAGCACGTCGGGATCGCCGCGGATCTCGCGCATGATCTGGTCGCCGATGCGGCGCTCGTCCAGGATCGACAGCTCGTCGGATTCGGCCTCGCCCAGCGAGGGCAGCCGCACCTGGGAGTTCTGCGCGTGCGGCGCGCCACCGGGCAGCATCCACGTGGCGGCGACGAGGCTGGCGGCCAGCGCGAAGGAGTGGAGTTTCAGGGCCAAGAGGCGAGGTCTTCCTGCAGTGAGGGGCGTGGAGCGGCGGTCGCTATGATGACATCGCCATGTATCCCAGTGTTTCCCCTCCCCGTGCCATCCGACAGGTGCCGCGATGAGCGACGCCGCCCCGGGCCTCACCCACTTCGACGCAGCCGGCCGTGCCCACATGGTCGACGTCGGCGGCAAGGACGACACGCACCGCGTGGCGAGGGCCACCGGCAGCATCCGCATGCAGCCCGCCACGCTCGCCGCCATCGCCGCCGGCCAGGCGGCCAAGGGCGACGTCATCGGCATCGCGCGCATCGCCGCCATCCAGGGCGCCAAGCGCACCGCCGAGCTGGTGCCGCTGTGCCATCCGCTGCCGCTCACGCACGTGCGCGTGGAGTTCACGCTGGACGACGCCGCCTGCGCCGTCCACTGCACCGTCCAGGCCGAGACGCGCGGCCGCACGGGCGTCGAGATGGAGGCCCTCACCGCCGTGCAGGTAGGCCTGCTGACCATCTACGACATGGTCAAGGCCGTGGACCGCGGCATGGTGATGGAAGGCATCCGCGTGCTGGAGAAGCACGGCGGCAAGTCGGGATCCTGGGTGGCTAGCGGCGCTGGAAATCCCGCCACGTGAGCGCGCGCGACGGCGGCGTGCACTGGAACGGCTTGGGTTGCACCGCGTCGTCGGTGCAGGCGTCGAAGAAGCCTTCCGACTGGTCCTTGCCGAATTCCTGCAGCCGCGCGGCCACGTAGCGCGCGCGGTCCAGGTCGCCGGCCGCGGCCAGCTCGCGGGCCCAGGCGGTCATCAGGCGCGTGTCCAGCAGCGAGTGCGTGGCACGGTCGAAGGCGCCGTGCGCATTGCTGGGCGGGTCGTAGCTGGTGGCGTCCGCGTAGTCGGCATGGTGCGCGAACAGCGGGCTGCGCTGGCCGAAGGCCACGCGCACCTCCAGCGGGTCGTCCTTGTCCGCCGGCGCGTAGATCGTGGAGATGCTCCAGTAGTTGGCCGCCGCGCCCAGGGCGCAGGCGAGCATCGCCAGGCCCAGCGTCGGCATCGCCCAGCGCGCGAAGGCACCGTCGGATGCGACGTCCGCCGCCGTGCCGGCGGCCGCTGCCGGGACCGCGTCCGGCTCGGCGGCGGGCCCCAGTGCGAAGCCCCAGGCCCAGGCGGCTGGAAGCAGGAAGTAGGCATACCACAGAGGGTATTCGAACAGGCTGTGGACCAGGATCATCGCCACGACCGCGAAGGCCGCCCGCGCGCCCACGCCGGCCTCGCCCGTCACACGCCAGGCGCGGACTCCGGACAGGACGAGCGCGATGCCCAGCAGCGCGATCGTCAGCAGGCCCAGGGGCACGCCCATCTCCACCAGCAACTGCAGCAGCAGGTTGTGGGTGTGGTCGAAGAAGGCGGTGGGCCGGCCGGGGAACGGCGTCAGCGTCCACGCGAAGTTGAACTCGCCCCAGCCCACGCCCCACCACGGCTGCTGCCGGATGAGCGACAGCGTGTTGCCCCAGATGCCGAAGCGCGAGCTGGAGACGTCATGCTCGGCCAGGCGGGCGTGGGCGCCGAACACATGGTGGGTGGACTGCGCCCAGGCATCCAGGCCGTACCACATGGCCACGCCCACCAGCGGCACCGCCAGCAGCGCGGCGCGTTGCGGCCACGCGAGGCGGCGCGGGGAGCCGCTGGCCAGCAGCGCCACGTCGGCCAGGCCCCAGAGGAACAGCAGCGCCAGGCCGACCCAGCCCGTGCGCGACGCGCTGAGCAGCACGCCGAAGACCATCAACAGCGCGGCCACCGCCGTGAGCGGCCGCCAGCGCGGGCGCCATTCGCCCAGCGGCACCAGCGCGATCAGCCCCCACAGCAGCACGCTGGCCAGGTGGTTGGGCTGGCGCAGGTTGCCCACCGCCCGCCCCACCAGGCCGGAGCGCGCGATGAAGACCGTGTCGGGCACCTCGGGCCAGAACACCTGCACGATGGCCACCACCGCGCTGAGCGTGCCGGCCAGGGCCAGGCCCAGCGCGAAGGGTTCGAACGCGCGCGGGTGGGCGCCCCCGCGCGTTCCCACTGCGTCGCGCGCGATGCGCGCGCCCGCCAGCGCCACCGCGCCCGCCGCGCCCGCCAGCGCGAACGGCGGCAGCGCGAGCGACGTGGGCAGCGAGCCGAGCAGGCGGGAGCCGGCGATGGACAACATCACCAGGCCGAAAGCGGCCAGCAGCGGGCCCAGCGCGCGCCAGGAGGCGGCCGGCCGTGCATCGCGGTGCCCGAACAGCAGCATCAGGCCCCCGCCCCATCCCGCCACGGACCAGAGCTGGTTCAGCAGCGTGGGCGACGGGGTGAGCGAGTACGCGTACAGCGGCGGCACCGCCAGCGCGAGCGCATAGGCGGCGTAGGCCAGGAAGGGCGGCACGCGCTCGGGATCGGCGGAGTCGAAGGTCTGGTTCATGGCGGGGGCGGCAGCGGGGCAGCGGGATCGGCTCGCATGTTATCCGCCGCACTCCGGGCGGCCCGCGCAGGGGGGGAGGCCGACGGGCTGGCCGCGCTGCCGGGCGCCGCTCAGCGCGACGCGGCCGGCGCGACGATCGGCGCGGAGGCCGGCACCGCCGGCGCCACCCAGGGATACGGCGGCAGCACGGGCTCGCGCGCGCGCCGCATCGCCCACGCGCGCGCCGCGCTGCGCGTGTAGTCCGGCGGCGCCACGGTGGGTGCGCGCCGCAGGCTGTCCACCGCCAGCGCCGGCTGGCCGTTCGTGGCCGCCAGGTAGGCGTAGCGCTCGATGGCCGGGCCGTAGGGCGTGCGCATCACCGCGCGGTGCCACGTCGCGAGCTGGGCCGCCGTGACCGGTCGGGACGGATCGTGGGCGGCGAAGCGCTGGAACGCCACCAGCTGGTCCAGCCACGGGTCGTCCGGCTGGTCTTCGTCCGCGGCCAGCATCAGGTGGTGCGTGGCCAGGTCGAACTCGGTGTAGGCCCGGTGCGGCTGCTCGGCCAGGTAGTGCTGCGCGATGACGGCCAGCAGCAGGGCCGGCCCGATCGCCAGCACGGCCAGCGAAATGCGGCGTGCCGCAGCGCTGCGGGTGGCGGCCACCTCGTCGGTGGCTGGAGGGGTGGCAGGCTGCGTCGCGCTGGCCCCCAGCAGCATCGCCAGCGGCGCCAGCAGGAACAGGTAGGCGAGCGGCTGCTCGACCAGCGCGTGCAGCAGCAGCGCGCACGCCGCGAGCACCGACACCAGGCCCGCGGTGTCGGCGGCTTGCCGGAAGCGGTGGACGACGACCGCGGCGACCCACGCGAGGACGATGGCGGCCGCCGGCACCCCGAACCACAGCATCAGGTCCAGCGCGATGTCGTGCGCGCTGGAGAACACGTACATCAGCGGGGGATGGTCGGGGGCGACGGCCCATTGCGCCACGGGCACCTGCTGGGCCCCCCAGCCGGTCCACGGCCGGCGACCGACGGCGTCGAGCATCGCCGCGTACAGGTCGACGCGGCGGCCGCCCGCCAGGCGGTCGCCCAGCGACATGCCGGTGAGGTGCAGCGCGCCGTCCAGGCTGGGCAACGCGAGCGTGCCGACGACGAACAGCAGCAGCACGGCCATCACGAGCTTCCACTGCCCCGGCGGCCCTGCCAGCCGCGCGCGCGCCGCCTGGCGGGCGTGCACCACTCCCATCGCGAGCACCACCGCGCCGGCCACGAGCCAGGTGACGCGCGACTGCGTGAGCACCAGCGGCCCCAGCAACCACGGCACGCTGGCCAGCAACGCACCGCGTCGCAACGCGCGCCAGCGGCCCGCGGGCGCCTGGCGCAAGAGCAGTCGCCACGCCCCGAGCAGGCCCTGCATCAAGACGGTGGCGAAGAGGTTGGCCTGCTCCATCGTGCCGATGGGGCGGCCGCCCAGCACGGGCACGCCCAGTTCCAGCCGGGCGCGTCCCAGCCACTGGGCGACGGCCAGCGGCGCGCCCACCATGCCCGCGCACCAGAAGGCCAGGGCCAGGCGATCCAGCCAGCGGTGGCGGACGTCGATCGGCAGGGATTCGGACACCAGCGCCATCGCGCCGAAGGTGGCGGCGTAGGCCGCCGGGATCCAGGCGTCCTGCCACCAGGGCACGACGCCCACGGCGAACTGCAGCAGCGCCAGCGCGCCCACTGCGAATGCGGGCCACGCGATGGCGCCCGGCGCCAGGCGCACGCGCGCCCCGGCCTCGCGGATCGCGCTGAGGCCGGCCAGCGCCCACAGCAGCAGCGCGATGGCCGCGAGCCATTCGCGCCAGAAGCTCGGAAACGGCGCATCGCCGCGCGGCAACAGCAGCGCGGCGACGAAGGCCGTGACGGCGACCGTCTCGACGGCGCGGGTGCCGCGTTCCGCCGTCACGTCCGGTACATCACGATCAACGGCAGGAGCCGGGCAGCCACTTGGCGGCCATCGTGCCGGGCTTGCACTTCCAGCCCGCGACGGTCGACCCCATGGACGCGTTGGTCAGCGCCACCGTCAGCGCGGCGTCGCCATAGGGCGTCAGCGTGATGGTCTTGTTGTCCAGCGTGGTCTCGCCCGTGTTCTGCGCCGTCACGGTGATGACGCCGTTGGCGTCCGTCGCCACCGACTTCACGTAGCGCGACGTCTGCGTGGCGGACTCACAGCCCCAGCCGTTGACCGCAGGCGCGACCAGCGACGTCTGGTAGACCTCGGAGACCGTGGTGCGGCACGCGGAAGCGGCCAGGATGACTTCCGAGACCTTCGCCTTCAGCGTGTACTGCTGGTAGGCAGGCAGGGCCACGGCGGCCAGGATGCCGATGATCGCGACGACGACCATCAGTTCGATCAGCGTGAAGCCCTGTTGCAGGGCGCGACGGGTTTGCATGTCGGACAGCCTCATATCCGTGTTGTAAGGGAAGATCCGGTTGGACATCGTCCCGCACGCTCTGGGGGCCGGTCGTGACGATGGAGACAAATGTCCCTCCGGAATTGAAAAGGGCCGCGAATCGCGGCCCTTCCAGGTCAATCAGGCATTAGCCGCGGCAGGAGCCCGGCAGCCACTTGGCGGCCATCGTGCCGGGGGAGCACTTCCAGCCGGCGACGGTGGAACCCATCGAGGCGTTGGTCAGCGCCACCGTCAGGCCGGCGTCGCCATAAGGCGTCAGCGTGATGGTCTTGTTGTCCAGCGTGGTTTCGCCCGTGTTCTGCGCGGTCACGGTGATGACGCCGTTGGCATCGGTGGCCACCGACTTGACGTAGCGCGACGTCTGCGTGGCGGACTCACAGCCCCAGCCGTTGACGGCCGGCGCGACCAGCGACGTCTGGTAGACCTCGGAGATGGTGGTGCGGCAGGCCGAGGCGGCCAGGATGACTTCCGAGACCTTCGCCTTCAGCGTGTACTGCTGGTAGGCGGGCAGGGCGACGGCGGCCAGGATACCGATGATCGCGACGACGATCATCAGTTCGATCAGGGTGAAACCCTTTTGGATGGTGCGCTTCATGTGGAGCTCCTTGATGGACGGGGGTGAACGGTGGAAGGGGTCAGTTGCGATCCTTCCAATGCGAATCCCGTGCCAGGTCTGCCAAGGGGGCGTGGAACCCGATTCGGTGTGACTTTGTGGCGGCCGGGTGACAGGACTGGTCACATGCCAGTGGGGAGTCCTCGACGCGTGTCGCGGCGGCCGACAATTTTTGTCAGGCCGGGCAACCAGATGTGTCACCCGGCAGCTGACACGGCCTGTCAGGCCAGCTCGAAGGTGTCGCCCTTCAGCAGTTCCATCAGCGGGCGCTCCTGCTTGAGCGCGCGCAGGCCGGTCATCACCGCGTCGATCTCGCCGGGCTTGATGTGGGTGATCCACACGCGGGCGTCCGCCGGCGCCAGCGCCAGCTCGTCCGCCAGGGACCGCGGGCTGTGGTGGCCGCTCTTGACGGCCAGCGCGTGCTCGGCGTCGCTGAACGCCGTCTCGATCACCAGGTGGGCCACCGGGAAGGCGGCCAGCCGGGGCCAGAGCGCGGGGTTGGGCCCGGTGTCGCCGGTGAAGACCCAGGCCGCGGCGGCCGGGGCGGCAGATGCGAACAGCGCGAAGCCGCAGGCCGGCACCGAATGGCGGGCGGGCAGCACCTCCGCGCGGCGGCCCCCGAAGGCCAGCACATCGCCCACGGCGATCGGCTGGAACCGCAGCGCCGGCTCCTGCGGGGACGGCAGGCGGGTGAAATCGGGCCAGAGCTGGTCGTTGAAGAGGTGGGCGTGCAGCACGGCCAGCGTCTCGGGCAGGCCGTGGACCACGATCGGGCCGGCGTTGCGCGCGCGGCGGCGCCGCATCACGCTGTCGGCCAGCAGGGGGATGCCCAGCACGTGGTCGAGGTGCGAGTGCGTGACGAGGATGTGGTCGATGCGCTCCAGCGCGTCCAGCGACAGGTCGCCCACGCCCGTGCCCGCGTCCACCAGGACATCGTCGTCCACGAGGAAGCTGGTGGTGCGGGCGTCGCGCGCGATCGAGCCGGAGCAGCCGAGGACCTGGATTTTCATGATGCGATGGAGCGGGCCCCGAGGCGCGACCGCAGCGACGCCGCGAGCCCGGCCAGGGCCGCGGGCGGCCCTCCCGGCCCGGTGCGCGACAGCGCGGCCAGGTGGGCGAGCGCCTCGTCGCGCGCGGCCGCGCGGACGGCGTCCGGGAGGCTGCCGTCATGGTGCCGGCCGGCCGCCGCGAGCGCAAGGCGCCAGTGGCCCACCGCCTCGTCGAAGCTGGGGAGATGCGCGGCATCGATCACGGCGGGCGCGAACAGCGTCGCGTGCTGGACACGGCCCTTGACGGGCGTATCGCCGGCCTCCAGCCATTCGCAGTCGGGCGCGCCGCCACCACCGGGCGCGGCTCGCGCGGCGTCCCGCGTCTCCTGGGCCACCAGGAGCGTGACGTTGAACTGCCGCGTGAGCGCCTCCACCCGGGCCGCCAGGTTCACCGCGTCGCCCACGGCCGTGTAGCTGCGGCGGCGGGCCGAGCCCAGGTCGCCCACGCACACCGTGCCCGTGGCCAGGCCGATGCACGGCGCCAGCGGGGGCAGGCCGCGCGCGGCCAGGTCGGCGTTGAGCGCCGGCAGCGCGGCCAGCATGGCCAGCGACGCCTTCACGGCGCGCGCCGCGTGGTCCGGGTCGGGCTGGGGCGCGCCCCAGAAGGCCATCACCGCGTCGCCGATGAACTTGTCCAGCGTGCCGCCATGCGCGTGCACCACCTCGCTCATGCGGGAGAAGTACAGGTTCAGCAGCTCGCGCAGGCGCTCCGGGGCCAGCGTCTCGCTGATCGTCGTGAAGCCGCGCAGGTCGCAGAACAGCACCGTGAGCTCGCGGTTCTCGGCGCTGGCCGCGACGTCGAGGAAGCGCGCCGGGTCCAGCGCCATGGCGCGCACGCGCTCGGGCGGCAGGTAGTGGCCGAACAGCTGCGCCAGCGTGCGGCGGTCGCGCCACTCGCGCAGGTAGTTGGCCGTGACGCCGCCCACGCCCAGCAGCATGCCCAGCAGCAGCGGCACCGCCACCGGCAGCCACAGGCCGGCGGCACGCGCCGCCGCCAGGTCGCCCCCGACGATGGCCAGCGCCAGCACGGCCAGCGTAGCCACGGCGGCGGGGCCGTGCAGTCGGCGCACGGCCAGCCAGGCGATGCCGAGCGTGGCGGCCAGCAGCAGCAGCCCGAAGCCGGACGCCCAGTCGGGACGCACGGGCAGCGCGTCGTCCTCCAGGCCGGCCAGCAGCTGGGCGTGCACCTCGATGCCGGGCAGCGCCGGGGACACCGGGGTGGCCCGCAGGTCGGTGAGGCCAGGGGCGGAGCTGCCGACGAGCGCGGTGCGGCCGGCCAGCCTGGCGAGTGCCGGGGGCGATTGCCGCAGCAGGTCCACCGCGCTGAGGTAGTGGAAGCGGCCGCTGCCCGGGCCCGCTCCGGCGCGCGGGCCCGCGCGGTAGGGCACGGGCACGCGCGCCTGGTCGTCCAGGCGTAGCGTGCGCAGCGTGTCGCCCTGCGGGCCGATCAGCTGCAGCGCCACCAGGCGGGCGTCGGGCGCCGTGCTGGCGCGCACCGGCCGGATGGCGGCCACGTCGTGGTGCGCGGCGTACAGCGCCAGCGCGAAGGCGGGATCCACCTGGCCCGCGTGCGCGGCCACCAGGGGCGCGTTGCGCAGCACGCCGTCGTCGTCGGCCACGGCGTTGATGAAGCCGGTGGCGGTGGCGGCGGCGAGCAGGCGCGGGGTGGGGATCGCGGCGCCGGGCCACGGGGGCGCGCGCAGGGCGGCCGGGGGGATGAGCGCCGGGTCGAGCAGGCGCGCGCGGGCGCCAGGCATCGGCATGGCCCCGGCATCGTGGTTGAAATGCTCGGCCAGCACCACGGTGCGGCCCTGCATCGCGCGCGCCAGCGCGGCGTCGTGGTCGCCGTCGGCGATCACCGGGCCCGCATCGCGCGCCACCGCATCGGCGGCCTGCGCATCGCCCTGCTGGCGCAGCCTGGCTGCCACGTCCACCAGGGCGCGGCGGGCGTTGTCCGACGCATCGTCCGGTTCGGACAGCACCAGGTCCAGCCCGGCGGCAGCGGCGTGGCCATCGCGGAACACGGCGTCCAGCAGCGCGGCCAGGCGGTCGCGCGGCCAGGGCCAGCGGCCGAGGGCGGCCAGGCTGCGGTCGTCGATGTCGACGATGACGATGTCGTCGCGCGGCGCGGCCACCGGCGGCGCCACCAGCGCGGCGCGCTGGTCGGACCAGGCGCCCTCCAGGCGGGCCAGCGGGGCCAGCGGCGAGACGGCGAGGTGCCAGGCGCCCAGCGCGCCGAGCAAGAGCGCGGCGACGGCGGTGGCACCGGGGGCGGGCAGGCGGCGCGGCATGGCGCGACGGAGCGGGGCGGTGGCGCGACGCGGGACGAGGACGGGGACGGCGATGGGGACGGGACGGGCACGGCCAGTGACACGGTCCGGGCCGCGGCGCGGTCCGGCCGGCCCGCGCCGGCGCCGGCGCCGGCGCCACGCCCGGCGGCGTCAGCTCTGCACGAACTGCATCTGCGTGCCGGCCAGGTCGATGATGTCGCCGTGCTTCAGCGGCACCGCGTCCTCGCCCACGGCATGGCCGTTGACGTTGGGACGCCGGGCGCCTTCCACGTGCGCCAGCACGTACCCGCCCGGGCGCTTGGTGACCGAAGCCACCTGCACGCCGGGCTTGCCCACCGTAGTGACGACCTTGGTGAGCAGCACCTCGCGGCCGGCCGCGCCGCCGTTCAGCACCTTGATGCTGGCCGGGCCGGTGGCCACCGGTGCGTGGCCACCCAGCGGGCCGGAGCCCAGCGTGCCGGGCGTGCGCGGGAACGCACCCGGGCGCAGGATCATCGTCTTCTCGTAGTCCTCGGCCTCGTCGGCCAGGTACTTGATGCGGTACTTGCCGACTTCCACCACGTCGTTGTTGGACAGCAGCTGCTTCTTGACGGCCTTGCCGTTGATGTAGGTGCCGTTGGTGGAGTTCAGGTCCTCGATGAACACGTCGGGGCCGGCGGCGGTGAGCACCGCGTGCTCGCCGCTGACCGCCAGGTTGTCGATGACGATGTCGTTGTAGGGCCGTCGGCCGAGGGTGGTGCGCTCCTTCGAGATCTGGAATTCCTTGATCACGACGTTGTCGAGCGAGACGACCAGTTTGCCCATCTGAGACCTCTTTCCCTCGCAGCCTGGCTGCCTGGAGCCGTGCGAGCGGCTTGTTCTAGCGCTGAATGTGGTGACGCGGTGCGGACTCGCAGGCGGGGTGGGCCGGACGGGCCCTCACCGCCAGAAGCTCCACCACGACCGGCCGAAGCCACCCGATCCTGGCTTGGCTCGGGCCAGGATGACGGCGATATTATCCCGCCCGCCGGCCGCGTTGGCGGCCTGCACCAGCATGGCACCGGCCGCCGGCAGGCTGTCGTTGGTTCGCAACAGCTGCGCGATCTGCTCGTCGGTGAGCATGTCGGACAGGCCGTCGGAGCACAGCAGCAGGACGTCGCCGCCCTCCACGCCGTGGTCGTGGATCTCCAGGTCGACCAGCTCATCCACGCCCACGGCGCGGGTGACCAGGTTCTTGTGCATGGACTGCGATGCCTGCTCCGCCGTGATCAGGCCGGCGTCGATCTGCTCCTGCAGCAGCGAGTGGTCGCGCGTGAGCTGCTCGAGGCGGCCGCCGCGGAAGCGGTAGGCGCGCGAATCGCCGATGTGGCCGAGCCAGACGCGGTCGGCGCGGAAGATGGCCACCACCAGCGTGGTGCCCATGCCGGCGTACTCCGGGTGCGTGATGGCGGCGTCATAGACCTCGCGGTTGGCGATGTCCACGGCGTCGAGCATGGCGGTCTTCAGCTCGGTCTCGCCCGGCGACGCGCCGAGCGGGCGCAGGCGCTTGACCAGCTCGCCCTTGACGCGCTCGGAGGCCATGTTGCTGGCCACCTCGCCCGCGTTGTAGCCCCCCATGCCGTCGGCCAGCACGGCGATGCACGCCGGCTCGTCCAATGCCACGGCATCCTCGTTGTTGCGGCGGGCGCGGCCCGTGTCGGTGACGCTGAAGAACTCGACGATCATGACGACGGGTGGGAGGACGATTCGCTCGGCAGTGAGGACGGCTCGGTCGATTGTGCCTCGGATCGTGCCCCGATCCGCGTCTCGAGCGGCATCGGCACCGTGTCGTAGCCCGGGTCCTCCTGGTCGCCCTCGAACGGCGCCAGCGTCATCACCGCCGGCGAGCTGGACGGCGGCTCGGGCAGGTCGGGCGCCAGCGTGGCCATCGCCACCTGCAGCTCCAGGGCCAGCTGGCGGCCGCTCTTGTGGCGGTCCTCGGGGGACTTGGACAGGAGCCTCGTCACGATGTCGTCTACCAGCGGCGGCAGGTCCTGGCGCGCCTCCGTGACGCGCGGCACGTCCTGGTGGGCGATGCGCGACAGCAGCTCGCCCATCGACGGCGCGTCGAACGGCCGCCGGCCCGTGAGCAGCTCGAACAGCATCACGCCCACCGAGTACAGGTCGGACTGCGGCGTGGCCTCGGCCCCGGCCAGCTGCTCGGGCGCCATGTAGGCCGGCGTGCCCATGATCATGCCGCTGCGGGTGGCCTCGGAATCGGCCACCCGGGCCGAGCCGAAATCGGTGACCTTGACGCTGTTGGACGCCGGGTCGTACATCACGTTGCCGGGCTTGATGTCGCGGTGCACGATGCCGTGCTTGTGCGCGTGCTCCAGCGCCAGCGCCACGCGCGAGGCGATGGTGAGCACCAGGCGCTCCGGCAGCAGGCGCGTGGGCGTGGTGTAGCGCGACAGGTCGGCGCCCGGCACCCATTCCAGCGCCAGCCAGCCGGTGGTGGCGTCGCCGTCGCCCTGCACGCCCCCCGCGCGCACGCGCACGATGTCGGGGTGGCGCAGCTTGGAGGCGGCCTCGGCGTCATGCAGGAAGCGCTCGCGCCACTTGGCGCGGTCGCTGGCGGAAATGCCGGGCGCCAGCAGCACGGTCTTCAGCGCGATCAGGTGGCCGTTGGCGTTCTCCACCGCGCGGTAGACCGTGCGGCGGTCGGTGCGGGCGACGATCTGCTCGAGGCGGTAGTCCGACAGCTTGGGCAGTTGCCGCTCGCCGGGGCGGGACGCGGTGCCGCTGACCGTGGACGGGCCGCCCGCACCCGCCGCGGCTGCCGGCGCGGATGCGGCACCGGCGGTGGGAAAGCGCGGGCCACGGCCGAACCAGTCCTCGACGCGGGACCACCAGGAGGGACGCGGCTTCGGTGCGGTGGGCGGCGCAGCGGGCATGGCGGGGAGCTTAGCGTGGGCGCGGGCGGGGCGCCATCCTGGGGAAGCCGGGGTCTGGCGTTGCCCTTTGCCGCCTTGCGCGGCGGGGGGCAAGCGCCTGACCCCGTCTGGTCAGTCGTCGTGGATCAGGCATCGCCGCCCGCCCCGCCGTGCGGGGCAAACGGCAATGCCAGACCCTAAGCCTTGGCCCGCTGGCGCCGCCGTTCCATCAGCGTGCCCACCAGCACCACCAGGACCGCCCCGGCGATGCCGGCGCCGATCTGCACGGCGTGCGGCATCTCGCCGCCGTGCCAGCCGACCACCGCCGGGTCGGTGAACATCATCTCGCCCGCCAGCCACCCCAGCAGGGCGGCGCCGGCCGTGATGATGATCGGGAACTTCTCCATCACCTTCAGCAGCAGCGTGCTGCCGAAGACGATCAGCGGGATGCTGATGCCCAGGCCGAGGATCAGCAGGACGTCGTTGCCCTGCGCCGCCGCGGCCACGGCCAGCACGTTGTCCAGGCTCATCACCAGGTCGGCGACCAGGATGGTGCGGACCGCCGCGCCGATGGCCATCGGCTTGGCGTCGTGGTGCACCTCGTCCTCCTCGTCGCCCATCAGCCCGATGCCGATGTACAGCAGCAGCAGCCCGCCCACCAGCTTCAGGTAGGGCAGCGCCAGCAGCTTGACCGCCACCAGCGTGAGGATGATCCGCATCACGATGGCGGCCGCGCTGCCGAAGACGATCGCCTTCTTCTGCTGTGCCGGCGGCAGGCTGCGGGCGGCCAGCGCGATCACCACCGCGTTGTCGCCCGAGAGCACGACGTTGGTGAGGATGATCGAGCCGAGGGCGGCCCAGAAGGCGGGCGAGGTCAGGTCCACGGGCAGGGCTTTCCGGAAACGGCGAAGGGGCCGCGGGGGCCCCTTCAGGTTGCGCTCAGGTCGTGAAGTCTACCTGTGCGCGAATGACAGGTCAGGTCGGAGACCTGACCCCGTTACAGCATCGCCTTCAGCAGCTTGGCCATCTCCGACGGGTTGCGCGTGATGGTGAAGCCGCACTCCTCCATCACCGCCAGCTTGGCGTCGGCCGTGTCGGCGCCGCCCGAGATCAGCGCGCCGGCATGGCCCATGCGCTTGCCCGCGGGGGCCGTGACGCCGGCGATGAAGCCGACCACCGGCTTCTTCATGTGGTCCTTGCACCAGCGGGCCGCGTCGGCCTCGTCGGGGCCGCCGATCTCGCCGATCATGATCACGGCGTCCGTCTCCGGATCGTCGTTGAACGCCTTCATCACGTCGATGTGCTTCAGGCCGTTGATCGGGTCGCCGCCGATGCCCACGGCACTGGACTGGCCCAGGCCGATCTCGGTCAGCTGCGCCACGGCTTCGTATGTGAGCGTGCCGGAGCGCGAGACCACGCCGATGCGGCCCTTGCGGTGGATGTGGCCGGGCATGATGCCGATCTTGATCTCGTCGGGCGTGATCAGGCCGGGGCAGTTCGGGCCCAGCAGCAGCGTCTTCTTGCCGCCGGCCGCTTCCTTGGCCTTCATCTTGTTGCGCACCGCCAGCATGTCGCGCACGGGGATGCCTTCGGTGATGCAGACCACCAGGTCCAGGTCGGCCTCGACGGCTTCCCAGATGGCGGCGGCGGCGCCCGCAGGCGGCACGTAGATCACCGAGACGGTGGCGCCCGTCTTCGACTTGGCGTCGTTGACCGACGCGAAGATGGGGATGCCCTCGAAGTCCTCGCCGGCCTTCTTCGGGTTGACGCCGGCGACGAAGCAGTTCTTGCCGTTGGCGTAGTCGCGGCAGCCGCGGGTGTGGAACTGTCCGGTCTTGCCCGTGATGCCCTGGGTGATGACCTTCGTGTCCTTGTTGATGTAGATCGACATTCGATGATTCCTTGGTCGTCCGGGGCGGTGATTACTTGACGGCCGCGACGATACGCGTCGCGGCTTCGGCCATCGTGTCGGCGGCGATGATGGGCAGGCCCGACTCGGCCAGCATCTTCTTGCCGAGGTCCTCGTTGGTGCCCTTCATGCGCACGACCAGCGGCACGGACAGGTTCACGGCCTTGCAGGCGGTGATGACGCCTTCGGCGATGGTGTCGCACTTCATGATGCCGCCGAAGATGTTGACCAGGATGCCCTTGACGGCCGGGTTCTTCAGCATGATCTTGAAGGCCTCGGTGACCTTCTCCGCCGTGGCGCCACCACCGACGTCCAGGAAGTTGGCCGGCTCGCCGCCGAACAGCTTGATGGTGTCCATCGTGGCCATGGCCAGGCCGGCGCCGTTGACGAGGCAGCCGATGTTGCCGTCCAGGCTGATGTAGGCCAGGTCGAACTTGCTGGCCTCGATCTCGGCGGGATCTTCCTCGTCCAGGTCGCGGTAGGCCACGATCTCGGGGTGGCGGAACAGCGCGTTGGAGTCGAAGTTGAACTTGGCGTCCAGGGCCTTGATGTGGCCGTTGCCTTCCAGGATCAGCGGGTTGATCTCGGCCAGCGACGCGTCGGTTTCCATGTAGCAGGTGTAGAGGCGCTTGAGCACGTCGATCGCCTGCGCCTGCGACGCCTCGGGCACGCCGATGCCGGCGGCCAGTTCCTGGGCCTGCGCATCCGTGAGGCCCGTGAGCGGGTCGACGAAGACCTTCAGGATCTTCTCGGGGGTGGCATGGGCCACTTCCTCGATGTCCATGCCCCCTTCGGAGCTGGCCATCATGGCCACCTTCTGCGTGGCGCGATCGGTGAGCGCGGCCACGTAGTATTCCTTCTTGATGTCGGCGCCTTCCTCGATCAGCAGGCGGCGCACCTTCTGGCCTTCGGGGCCGGTCTGGTGGGTCTTCAGCTGCATGCCCAGGATCTGGCTGGCGAGCGTCTTCACCTCGTCGATGGAGCGGCCCAGCTTGACGCCGCCGCCCTTGCCGCGGCCGCCCGCGTGGATCTGCGCCTTGACGACCCAGACGTTGCCGCCCAGCTTCTGCGCGCCTTCGACGGCCTCCTGCACGGTGAACGCGGGGTAGCCGCGGGGCACCGGCACGCCGAACTGGCGCAGGAGTTCCTTGCCTTGGTATTCGTGGATCTTCATGGAGGCGTCTTCTCAGGAGTGGACGGGGAAGAAGGGTCCCTTGGCGGCGTGACAGACGCGGGGGACGGCACGGACCGGGGGTCCGCGCGCCCCGCGGCGTGGCGCCGGGGACGTGGACGCGCCAGGCCGGGGGCCGGAACGTCAGGTGCGGGATTGTGCGACGGTTTCTTGGCACCGGGCTGACGCGACCGCGTCGGCAGCCGTGGAAACCCGATGTAACCCGGCACTTTAGCATGTTGCAGTGCATCAATGCGCTGCGGGCGGCTCAGTCCTCGTCGTGCTCCCCGCCGACGATGCGGCGCACGACTTCGGCCGCAAAGCCGCGGGCGGCCAGGAAGCGGGCCTGGCGGGCACGTTCGCGCGCATCGCCGCCCACCTGGCCGAACTTGCGTTGCCACAGGTCGCGGGCGCGGGCGAGTTCGGTGTCGCGCAGCTGGCCGGCCTGCTCGGGGGAGAGCGCGAGGCCATGGCGGGAGAGCTCTTGCCGGATGCGCAGCGTGCCTTGGCGGGCGGCGCGTTGCTGCACGCGGTTCTCGACGAAGCGCGTGTCGTTCAGGTAGCCCTTGGCCTCGAGCCAGTCGAGGACGGCGTCGATCTCGGCTTCCGTGGGCGGTGGTGCGGGGGTGTCGGCGGCTTCGCGGGCGACGACCGGGTCGTCGGCGAAGGGGCCGCCGATGTCCGCCAGGGAAGGATCGTCGGGATCGGCGACAACGTCATCGGCGTCGCGGTCGGCCTGGCGACGCGCGCGCCGGTCGCCCAACAGCTTGGTGCGGAGTTCGAGCCGGCTGTAGTCGCGCCGCGAGAGGGCGGCCAGCGCCTGGCCTTTCAGGCTCAGGCGCGGCTTGCTACGCGCGCCTGAACGCGCATCCGTGCGCGCCCCCTGGCGCGCACCCGACGACGAGCCCCCGAGGGCCATGGCCGACTGCCGGGGCCCGCCGAGGGGATCAGGCCTCCGCCGTCTCGGCGTCGCCGATCAGCGGCACGTCCAGCGAGGCGCGGACCTTGTTCTCGATCTCGATGGCCAGCGCCGGGTTTTCCTTCAGGAACTCACGGCAGTTGTCCTTGCCCTGGCCGATTTTCTCGCCGTTGTAGGCGTACCAGGCGCCGGACTTGTCGACCACCTTGGCCAGGACGCCCATGTCGATGATCTCGCCTTCGCGGCTGATGCCCTGGCCGTAGAGGATGTCGAACTCGGCTTCCTTGAACGGGGGCGCCACCTTGTTCTTGACGACCTTGACCTTGGTCTCGTTGCCCACGATCTCCTCGCCGCGCTTGATGGAGCCGATGCGGCGGATGTCGAGGCGGACCGAGGCGTAGAACTTGAGCGCGTTGCCGCCCGTGGTGGTTTCGGGGCTGCCGAACATCACGCCGATCTTCATGCGGATCTGGTTGATGAAGATGACCATGCAGTTGGTCTTCTTGATGGTGCCGGTGAGCTTGCGCAGCGCCTGGCTCATCAGGCGGGCCTGCAGGCCGGGCAGCGAATCGCCCATCTCGCCTTCCAGTTCCGCCTTGGGCGTGAGGGCCGCCACCGAGTCGACCACGATCAGGTCCACCGAGCCGGAGCGCACCAGGGCGTCGACGATCTCGAGCGCCTGCTCGCCCGTGTCCGGCTGGGAGATGAGCAGGTCCTGCAGGTTGACGCCCAGCTTCTGCGCGTACTGGATGTCGAGTGCGTGTTCCGCATCGATGAAGGCGGCGACGCCGCCCACCTTCTGCATCTCGGCGATGACCTGCAGCGTGAGGGTGGTCTTGCCCGAGGATTCCGGGCCGTAGATCTCCACCACGCGGCCGCGCGGCAGGCCGCCGACGCCCAGCGCGATGTCCAGGCCCAGCGAGCCGGTGGAGACGACCTGGATGTCCTCGATCTTCTCGTCCACGCCGAGACGCATGATCGAGCCCTTGCCGAACTGCTTCTCGATCTGCTGCAGCGCAGCGGCCAGGGCCTTGGATTTCTCCGCGCTGAGCGCAGCGGCCTTGGAGGACTTGTCGGCGGGGGAATTCTTCACGGCTGCATCCATGGCGGGGTCTCTCCGGAGCGATGTTCGTTGGGTTCGGGGATGGTTCTCGAAGCTGCCTGCGCAGCGACGACAACGCCAGTGTGTGCGGCCGGTGGCTCATCACGTGAGCCACCAGGAGCACCCCACCGCCCGTGCCATCGATTATGCCGGAAGCTGGATATCTGTACAGGTGTTTTCGACGGGTTTTCGCCACGCCGGGACCCGCAGGACCCCGGGCGAGCGGCGCCAAACTGGCGGAGCGGGTGCCCACGGCCAGGGTGCGATGCGGATAATGCGCCCATGCGCCTCCTCATCGCGGAAGACGACCAGGTCCTCGCGGACGGCCTGCTGCGCTCGCTGCGTGGCGCTGGCTACGCCGTGGACCAGGTCTCCAGCGGCAGCGAGGCCGACGCCGCCCTCGCCTCCCACGAGTTCGACCTGCTGATCCTCGACCTGGGCCTGCCGCGCATGCACGGGCTGGAGGTGCTGCGCAAGCTGCGTGCACGCGGCTCCGCGGTGCCGGTGCTGATCCTCACGGCGGCCGACAGCGTGGACGCACGCGTGAAGGGCCTGGACCTGGGCGCCGACGACTACATGGCCAAGCCGTTCTCGCTGCAGGAGCTGGAGGCGCGCGTGCGCGCCCTCACCCGCCGCGGCCTGGGCACCGCCAGCAGCATCATCAAGCACGGCCCGCTGACGTTCGACGCCACGGGCCGCGTGGCGTACATCAACGACCAGATGATCGAGCTGTCCGCCCGCGAGATCAGCCTGCTGGAGGTGCTGCTGCAGCGCGCCGGCCGGCTGGTCAGCAAGGACCAGCTGGTGACCCGCCTGTGCGAATGGGGCGAGGAAGTCAGCAACAACGCGATCGAGGTGTACATCCACCGGCTGCGCAAGAAGATCGAGCAGGGCCCGATCCGCATCGCCACCGTGCGCGGGCTGGGCTACTGCCTGGAAAAGATCACCTGAGAGGGCAGCGCGGCTGCCCCCTCAGGTGACGATGAACGCACGGCTCCCCCGAGCCCCTTCCCGAGGGAGCTCCAGTTCGTTCGACGGCTCCCGCCCGCCTCCCTCCGCGAGGGAGGCTCCAGTCAGCATCACGAGGGGTGGCCAGACGCGCGGCGGTTCGCGGCTGGGACGTGACCGACGCGCGTCCGCGCGTGCGTGCCGCGCCACATCGCACGAGGATTTCGTGCACCCCCGCACGACCGCCGCCTGGCCGGGATGGCGGCGCGGCGCGCGCTGGCGACACTCTCAGCCATGCCCTCCGATGTCCGCCACCCGACGTCGTCGGCCGCGTGGACGCGGCTGGCGATGGCCGCCGACGCCCTGGCCCGCGACGCGTCGAGCCTCGTCGCGCTGCTGGCCAAGGCCGGTCCCGACGCCCCTGCGCCCACCGAGCAGCGCCTGGTGGCCAGCGCGCGCGCGGCCGACGCGGCCACCGTCGTCATCGAGCTGCTGGCGCCGCTGCCCGACCTGGCGCAGCACGCGCGCGCGGCGCTGCGCTTCCGGTCGGCGCTGCTGTCCTGGCACGGCGCGGTGCTGGAGTCGAGCCCGTACGAACTGCGCTTCCAGGCCGCGTTGATGCAGCACGCGGCGCCGCTGCTGACGTCCGCGCTGCACCTGGCCACGCTGGCCCACGAGGAACGGTCGCGGCAACAGGAGTGAGGCGGCGCCGTCAGCGCCGCGTCGGCCTTCGGCCGCTATCCTTGCCGGGCCGATGGCCACCCGACACGAACAACGCTCCCTCTTCGGCGAGATCCTGGACTGGATGCTCGCGCCGCTGCTGCTGCTGTGGCCGATGAGCGTCGCGCTGACGTGGCTGGTGGCGCAGAACATCGCCGCGCGGCCCTACGACCGCGAGCTGGGGCAGCTGGCGCACACGATCGCGCGCGAGGTGCGCGCGGACGCCACCGTGGGCCACGCGGGCGCGCCCGAGGTGCGGCTGGCCGAGGCCACCGCCGCCCTGCTGCGCAGCGACGAGGTGGACCGCGTGTGGTTCCAGGTGCGCGACGCCCAGGGCCGTCGGCTGGGCGGCGACGCCGAGCTGCCCGCGCCGCCCGACGACAAGGCCGCCAACGACGACGTGCAGCTGCGCGACGACAGCATCCGCAACCAGTCGGTGCGGGTGGCGTGGCTGGTGGTGACGCCGATGCCGGTGGCGACGGCGGCCGACGGGCTCGCGGCCGACGCGTCGGCCACCCCGATCACCGTGCAGGTGGCCGAGACCACCGAGAAGCGCTCGCGCCTCGCCACCGAGATCATCAAGGGCGTGATCCTGCCGCAGTTCGTCATCCTGCCGCTGGCGGTGCTGCTGGTGTGGTTCGCGCTGGCGCGCGGCATCGCGCCACTCTCGACGCTGCAGCAGCGCATCCGCCAGCGCCAGAGCCAGGATCTGAGCCCGATCGACGACCACGACGTGCCCGAGGAAGTGGCCCCGCTGGTGCGCGCCATCAACGACCTGCTGGCGCGGCTGGACCAGTCGATGGGCGCGCAGAAGCACTTCCTGGCCGACGCCGCGCACCAGATGAAGACGCCGCTGGCGGGTCTGCGCATGCAGGCCGAGCTGGCGCAGCGCGAGATCGACGCCGGCGGCGACCCGCAGTCGATCAAGGGCTCGCTGCAGCAGATCGCGCGCAGCAGCCAGAGCGCCGCGCACCTGGTGAACCAGCTGCTGGCCATGGCGCGCGCCGAGGACGACGAGCAGGCGCGACGGCCGCAGGAGGTGGCGTTGGTGCGGCTGGCCAAGGAGGTGGTGCGGGACTTCGTGCCGCGCGCGATGGACAAGCGCATCGACCTGGGCTACGAGGGGCCGGAGCGCGACCCCGCGTCACCGCGGGTGCAGGGCCAGCCGCTACTGATCCGCGAGCTGATCCGCAACCTGGTGGACAACGCGCTGCAGTACACGCCGGCCGGTGGCACGGTGACGGTGCGCGTCTCGATCGACCCGTACGGACAGGTGGTGGTGCTGCAGGTGGAGGATACGGGGCCGGGTATCCATCCGGACGAGCGCGAGAAGGTGTTCCAGCCGTTCTACCGGGCGTTGGGGACGAACGTGGATGGGAGCGGGCTGGGGCTGGCGATCGTGAAGGAGATCGTCGAGCGGCATGGGGCGGTGATCGACGTGGAGGATGCAGCGTCCCCGGCACCCGGCGCGGCTGCGCCTGGCACGCGCTTCACGGTTCGCTTCAACTGTGCATCCACCGGGGCCGCCGGCGGGAGCGCCGCCGCGAGCTAGCCCGGGTTCACCGCGCCTTCAGGCAGCAGTCGATCCCGCCGCTGGCCAACCACCGTCGCGAGGCGGTCACGTCTGCACCATCCTTCGACTCTTCGCGATCGACATCAACATCCCGAGCCCCAGCCCCAGCGTCACCATCGCGGTGCCGCCGTAGCTGATGAACGGCAGCGGGATGCCCACCACCGGCAATATGCCGCTGACCATGCCCATGTTGACGAAGCCGTAGGTGAAGAAGCTGAGCGTGATGGCGCCCGCCAGCAGGCGCGTGAACACCGTGGGCGCGCTGGCGGCAATGGCCAGGCCGCGCAGGATCAGGAAGGTGAAGCCGAACAGCAGCACCAGCTCGCCGGCCAGGCCGAACTCCTCGCCGAAGGCGGCGAAGATGAAGTCGGTGGTGCGCTCGGGGATGAACTCCAGGTGCGTCTGCGTGCCGCTCATGAAGCCCTTGCCGGTGATGCCGCCGGAGCCGATGGCGATCATGCCCTGGATGATGTGGAAGCCCTTGCCCAGCGGGTCGGTGGTGGGATCGAGCAGCGTGCACACGCGGTGCTTCTGGTAGTCCTTGATGCCGTGCCACACCACCTCGGGCTGGCAGATGCGGTCGCCGTACCAGACCACGAGCGCCACGGCCACGCCGCCCAGCAGCGCGGCGGGCAGGATCAGCTTCCAGGACAGGCCCGCGAAGAAGATGACGTAGAAGCCGGCGGACAGGATGAGGATGGCGGTGCCCAGGTCGGGCTGCTTCACCACCAGGCCCACGGGCACCAGCAGCAGCGCGCCGGCCACGACGAAGTCCAGCACGCGCAGGTGCCCCTCGCGCTTCTGGAACCACCACGCGAGCATCAACGGCATGGCCAGCTTCATCAGCTCGGACGGCTGGATGACGACGCCCACGTTGAGCCAGCGCTGCGCGCCCTTCTTGGTGATGCCGAACACCGCGGTGGCCACCAGCAGCGCCACGCCGATCGTGTAGAGCGGCACGGCCAGGCGCATCAGCTGCAGCGGCGGCACCTGCGCGGCGATGAAGAGGATGCCGAAGGCGAGTGCCATGTTGCGCGCGTGGTCGGGGAAGCGGGTGCCGTAGTCGAAGCCCGCCGAGAACATCGTCACCAGGCCCACGGCGGCCAGCAGGCCGGCGGCGAACAGCAGCGCGGGGTCGAAGCCCAGCAGCACGGGGCGCAGGCGTTGCCAGAGGGTGGGGCGTTCGAAGACGTCGGCCATGTTGGATTGTCGGGGGCGCGGGGGCTCAGTCGCCGTCGTCGTTCTCGTTGGCCGACGCCGCGGAGGCCGCGGCGCGCGCGGCGGGCGTGTCGGCCGCGGACGCGGCGGCCGCAGCCGCGGCGGAGGCGGCGGACGCGGCCGGGCCCGCCACGCCGATGCGGATGTTGGGCGCGGAGGCGATGGGCATCGGCGGCTTGATGGGCGCGGTGGCCAGGCCCTGCTGCACGGCGGCGATGTCCTCGTCCTGCGGGTACAGGCCGGCGATCCAGTAATCCAGCACGCGACGCGCGATGGGCGCCGCGGCGGCCGCGCCGAAGCCGCCGTTCTCGACGATCAGCGCCAGCGCGATGGTGGGGTTCTCGGCGGGCGCGAAGGCGATGAACAGCGCGTGGTCGCGCAGGCGCTCGGGCGTGCGCGAGGCGTTGTACTTCTCGCCCTGCTTGATGCCGACGACCTGCGCCGTGCCGGTCTTGCCGCCGGAGACGTAGGGCGCGTTGACGAAGGCCGGCGCCGCCGTGCCCTCCTTGTTCACGCCCACCATGGCATGGCGGATGATCTCGACGTGCTCGGGCGTGAGCGGCAGCGCGTCCAGCGGCTTGAGCGGGACGGGGCGGCGCGAGCCGCTGACCACGTCCACCACCTCGCGCACCAGGTGCGGGGTGTGGCGCACGCCGCCCGACGACAGGGTGGCGATGGCATTGGCCAGCTGCGTGATGGTGAAGTTGTTGTAGCCCTGGCCGATGCCCAGCGAGATCGTCTCGCCCGCATACCACTTGCGCTGCTCGGGCGTGCGGTACGCCTTGCGCTTCCACTCGGTGCTGGGCAGGATCCCGCGCGTCTCGCCGGAGAGGTCGATGCCCGAGGCCTGTCCGAAGCCGAACGGGGCCATCTGCTGCGCGATGGTGTCCACGCCCAGGTCGTTGGCCAGCATGAAGTAGTAGGTGTCGCACGACGCCACGATGGAGCGGTACATGTCCACCGTGCCGTGGCCTTCCTTCTTGTCGTCGTGGAAGGTGTGGCCGCCGAAGTTGAAGACGCCGGGGTCGTGGATGGCGAACGCCGGGCTGCGCTTGCCCAGCTGCAGCGCGGCCATCGCCATGTAGGGCTTGTAGGTGGAGCCGGGCGGATAGGTGCCGTTGATCGCGCGGTTCAGCAGCGGCTTGTCGATGGAGCCGTTCAGCTCGGCCCAGCTGTCGCTGTCGATGCCGTCCACGAACAGGTTGGGGTCGAACGTCGGCTTGGAGACGAAGGCGAGGATCTCGCCGTTGCGCGGGTCGATGGCCACCAGCGCGCCGCGGCGGGCGCCATACAGTTGCTCCACCAGTGATTGCAGGCGGATGTCGATCGACAGCTGCAGCGTGTTGCCCGGCGTGGCCTGGCGGCTGCCCAGGCGGCGGATGGCGCGGCCGCCGGCGCTGGTCTCCATCTGGTCGAAGCCGGTGGTGCCGTGCAGGTCGGCCTCGTAGCTCTGCTCCACGCCCAGCTTGCCGATGTATTCCGTGCCGCGGTAGTTGGCCTGGTCGTCCTCGCTCCACTCCTCCTGGATCTTCTCCTTCTCGGCCTGGTTGATGCGGCCGATGTAGCCCAGCAGGTGGGACGCCAGCTCGCCGTGCGGGTAGTTGCGGAACAGGCGCGCCTTCACCTCCACGCCGGGGAAGCGGAAGCGCTGCGCGATGAAGCGCGCCACCTCGTCCTCCTTCAGCTTGCTGCGCAGCGGCACGGACTCGAAGCTCTTGCTCTCGCCCAGGATCTGCTTGAAGCGGCGGCGGTCGCGCGGGGTGATCTCCACCAGCTGCGACAGGTCGTTGATGGTGGCCTCGACGTCGGCCACCTTGGACGGCGTGATCTCCAGCGTGTAGGCCGGGAAGTTGGTGGCCAGCACCACCCCGTTGCGGTCCACGATGAGGCCGCGGTTGGGCACGATGGGCACGACGCCGATGCGGTTGGCCTCGGCCTGCGCGGCCAGGTCGTCGTGGCGCACCACCTGCAGCACGAACCAGCGGAACACCAGCAGGCCGAAGCACAGCACGACGAACAGGGCCGCCGCCACCAGGCGGCGGCGGAAGCGCACAAGCTCGACTTCGACGTTACGGAGTTCAGTCATGGAGCCCCCACGCTCCCTCCGGTCGCTGCCCCCCGAGGGGGCTCATGCAGCGGACTGGCGAAGCCAGTTCCGCGCATGACGCCTTGGGTGGGCCTGCGGCCGGCGGTCGGCTCGCTTCGCATCGCCTCCGAAGACATCAGAGCGTCCGGGTCCGGTCGCGGTCCGGCGCCCGCCGCTGCGGCGCGAGCAGCAGGAAGGTGACCACCGGCCACAGCGCCGCCTCGAACACCGGCGCGAGGAACAGCGACCAGCCAGGGAAGCTGCCGCTGGAGGCGAGGCGCACCAGCAGCGACACGGCGTGCGAGGCGATGAACAGCGGCAGGATCTGCACCGCCTGCTCGCCCAGCGTGAACCACAGCAGGCGGCGGTGCATGGTGATGGCGAGGAAGCTGAGCAGCGTGTAGGCCTGCGCGTGCTGGCCCAGCACGGCGCCCTGGTGCACGTCGATCAGCAGGCCGAACAGGAACGCGATGCCGATGCCCACGCGGCGCGGCTGGTGCACGTTCCACACCACCAGCGTGACGGCCAGGAAATCCGGCAGCGCCGCGACGCGGCCGAAGGGCAGCATGTCCAGCGTGGTGGCCACCAGCAGCGTGAACCACAGGAACCACGGGTTGACGGGCAGCAGCAGTTGATCGCTGCCGCGGGGCATGAGGCTCATCGCTTCGCTCCCCGGCCCGCGGCGGACGCCCCGGTGGCATGCGCGCCGGTGCCGTGCGCGCGCGGCGCGCTGCCCGCGGCGGCGGTGGCGGCCGACGCGGCCGGCGGCGCCTGCGGCGGCTTGGTGGGGATGACGGTGCCGCCGACGCCCCCGGCGGACGCGCCGCGCGCCGCCGGCGTGGCGGCGGGTGCGGAGGCGACGCCCCCAGCCGCGGACGCGTTGGACGCCGCCAGCGCCGCCGCCTTGGCCGCCGCCCGCTTCTCGGCCTTCACGTCCACCTCGGGCTCCGGCGCGGGCCGGGGCGGCTGGCCGATGGACAGCGGCTCCAGCACCAGCACGTGGCGCACGCCGTCGGCCAGCGCCGCGGGCGCCAGCGCGATGCGCGCGAAGGCCGAATCGGAATGCGGATCCACCTTGGCCACCTTGGCCACGGGCAGGCCCGGCGGGTAGATGCCGTCGACGCCGCTGGTCTGCAGCACGTCGCCCGCCTTGACGTCGGCGTTGCCGGCCATGAAGCGCAGCTCCATCGCGCCGCCGTCGCCGAACGCCGCGCTGCGCTGCTGCGTGCGCGTGTTGAGCACCGGGATGGCGGCCTCCTTGTCCACCAGCAGCGTCACCTCCGACGACAGCGGGTAGACGCGCGTGACCTGGCCCAGCACGCCGGACTCGTCGATGACGGGCGAGCCGGGCAGGACGCCCTTGTGCGACCCCACGTCGATGAACACCTTGCGCGAGAAAGGATCGCTGGCCTCGTAGAGCACCTCGGCCGCCTGCGACTTGACGGTGAGCGCGGGGCGCAGGTCGATCAGGGCGCGCAGGCGGGTGTTCTCGGCGGCCAGCAGCTCCACGCGCGACGAGCGCTCGGCCTGCGTGACCAGCTTGACCTGCGCGACGTTGAGCTGGTGGCGCGCGGCATCCAGGCCCTGGATGTACTCGCCCATGTCCTCGAAGCGGCGCACCGGCCACTCGATGGTGCGCTCGATGGGCAGCAGCAGCACGGCCAGGCCGGCGCGCAGCGGGCGCGTGACGGCGAAGCGCGTGTCGGCAGCCATGAGGAACAGCGCCAGCGCCGAGAAGATGGCGAGGCGGGTGAGCGCCGAGGGGCCCTGGTGGAAGAAAGGCGGGGGCCGGCGGTCCAGGGTTCCGAGCGGCATGGCGGACGGACGGTCAACGGGCCCGCGGGCGGGCCGGGACCTGGGGGCAGGTGGAAGGGTGGGTCGTCCGGGAGGTCAAGCGACGCTTCGCGACATCAGTCCGAGGTGAAGATGGAGCCGAGGCGCTCCATGCGCTCGAGCGCCATGCCGCAACCGCGGACGACGCAGGTGAGCGGGTCTTCCGCCACCAGCACCGGCAAGCCGGTTTCCTCGGCCAGCAGGCGGTCCAGGTCGCGCAGCAGCGCGCCGCCGCCCGTGAGCATCATGCCGCGCTCGGCGATGTCGGCGCCCAGTTCCGGCGGGGTCTGCTCCAGCGCGTTCTTGACGGCCGACACGATCTGGTTGAGCGGGTCGGTGAGCGCTTCCAGCACCTCGTTGGACGAGATGGTGAAGCTGCGCGGGACGCCTTCCGACAGGTTGCGGCCCTTGACCTCCATCTCGCGCACCTCGGAGCCCGGGAAGGCCGAGCCGATGCCCATCTTGATGGC
>OUNM010419085.1_pt1 | contig 28500 bp, 20 predicted proteins | sample 1769961 | NCBI WGS metagenome assembly OUNM01 (sample SAMEA3914820, study PRJEB12502) | metagenome | biome: forest; material: soil | place: USA | collected 2012-03-12 | depth 0.3 m | reverse complement strand
TTGTCCAGTTTTTCTCCGTTTGCCACCTTTTGCAAGTATTCTTGCGCTGCTTCCCGTGAATCTTCGTTGACGATATCCGCAAATGTGAGATGAGCCAGATCCTGATCGGTAAAGCCTAATGTACTTTTCAGTGATTGGTTTACGTAGGATATTTTCCCGTCCAGATTGAATACAAGGATAAGATCGCTCGCATTTTCAAACAGGTCGCGCAATTTCTCGTTGGACTCACGCAAGGCACGTACCATGCGTTTGTTTTCGGTGACATCTTCCCCTAACATGGTAAGTCCCACAATTTCCCCTTGCGGGCTTGTCATGAGCGTGACGGTGAACTGGACGGTTCTCTCATCTCCGTATTTGGATTTGAGTTTCCACTCGAATTTGTTGATGAAGCCTCCGTTCACCATTTCTGAAAAAAAATCCCCTTTTTTGTATTTCTTGTCCAGGGTAAATAATTGGGAAGGTTTTTTCCCGACGATTTCTTTAGGTTTTGCCCCGAGCAATTTGGCTAAGGCAATGTTACAATAGGTGATTTTTTCATTGCTGTCCAAGATGATCGCCAATAGGTTGACCTTCTCGAATACTTTGTGAAGTTTTTCTTCCGTTTTTTTGAGGGCTACCTCGTCCCGCATTTTGGCTTCCGCCATTTTTCGTTCCGTGATGTCCCTTTCATGACAAAGAATCACATCTTGGCTCAAATACTTTCCTTTTTTGAGGGTAACTTCCTTGGTGAAAGGAATGCCGTTTGCCAGTTTCCCGCTCACTTCAAGCTTTTGCAAATTCCCGCTCCAAGTCCTACGGAGTTTATAACTCAATTTCAGGCTGTCTTGGATGTTTTTTAAAGCGACTCGGGCATAGAGCTTTCCGATGAGTTTGTCTTCTTCTTGCCGGTAAATTTCCTGTGCCGTTTGGTTGGCACTGGTGATGTAACCGCGTTGGTCTAGAATAAAGATGGCATCGTCGCTAGAATCGAAAAGACCTTTATAACTTAATTCGGAAGCCCGGAGTTTTTTGTTGGTCTGCCAAAGTTCTGTGATGTCGTGGGCCAAACCTTGCACGACGAGGCCCAATTGGGGATCGTTGGCTAGTTTGTTGTTGTATTTTAGGATTCGTTCTTCCCCTTCGCGATCATACACTTTCATGTACCCTCTGTCCCATCCGTTCGCACGGATTTTTTCCAAGTATTCCTCGAACTTCTCCCGTACTTTGGGCACGAGCATATCGCGCATGTCGGTAAATTTCTTGTCGGGGAGAAAGTCGATGGCCACGATGTTCATGGCCAATATCTTTCCATCCAAGTCATGGATAAAGATAAGGTCGTGGCTGTTTTCGTCTACCAGTTTTTGTAGTTCCGAATTTTGGCCCGCTTCCTGTTGCAATGTATGGCTTTGCACAATTTGCAGTTGGGAGACTTGTTTCCTCAATTCGGCAATTTCCTGCAACAATTCCTCCTTGGTTCGTTCGGATCGCTCGATTACAGCCATATTTGGATTAAAAAACAATTCACTAAGGTAGCGATAATCCCCTAAAAAGTGTGTAGTGTCTCCGATTGATTGGTGGTAAAATGTGTAAAATGAAGAAAAGAGCGTGTATGGAAACGGTAGATTCCACAGTTTTTTAGCCGCTATCCCAACGATCGGGTGGAGCTTTTAGAGAAAGTATTTTGAAAAGGCCACATTCATTTTCTTTGAACTTCCTAATGATCCTTTTTATACGATGCCTTGCCAAAGGAGTGTTTTTTAGCAGTTTGTGGATGATAGATGAGCCTTTGGATGCTTATGGCCTTAAAACTTGGATGTAATAAAGTGGGATGGATTGTGTGTTTCGGTAGTTTCTTCTTTGGGAAGAACTAGGTTGGATTCATTTTTTTCTATCTTTGCCTAAGTTTTATTATATAAAAGTTAGGTAAAATGAAAAAAGTAATACTTTCCGTGCATTTGTTACTGCTTGCAGCGGTAGCAACTTTTGCTCAAATTAAACCCCCTGTCCCCATTAATGGGAGACTAAAGTTGGTGGGAAATCAATTAAGTAACCAATGTGGTACTGCTGTACAATTGAGAGGGATGAGTTCTCACGCGATGGAAGTATATTCCAATTGTTTGACAGAGCAGGCCATTAAATCCTTGGCCCAAGACTGGGGATCCGATTTGATCCGATTGGCTGTATACACCGAAGATATCGGAACCGGGACTGGTACCACTACAAAGGGATACTATGCCGATTCGGTATCCTGGAACAACTACATTTACAATGTGGTAGACATTGCCGCCAAGTATGGCATTTATGTCATTGTCGATTGGCATGTATTGAGCGACCAAACTCCTACAAAACACCAAGACCAAGCCCAGAAGTTTTTTGCTTCGATGGCCCGTACATTGCACAATAGGCGCAATGTCATTTATGAAATTTGCAACGAGCCAAATGGGGGAACCAGTTGGTCCACGATCAAAACCTATGCCAATACCATTATCCCAATCATTCGGAAATATGACAAAGAAGGGATTATCTTGGTAGGAACACCGGAATATAGCAGCAAGCCTACGCAAGCTGCTGCGGATAAGATTACGGGCAACAATGCCTATAATGTGATGTACACTTTCCACTTTTATGCTGGATCGCACTATGGTGATTATCAAACGGAATTGAAAAATGCAGCGAGTCAAATTCCCGTCTTTGTTTCAGAATGGGGTACTTCCAGTGCTTCTGGAGACGGCGGATATGACCAAGGGAACTCCGATACCTGGGTAAATTTGATGAGCAGCTTGAAAATAAGCTGGGCCAACTGGGCATTCGTGGACAAAGGAGAGGTTTCTTCTGCCCTTACCACGGGAGGTTGCCAAGCAGGTACCTGGACTACTCGTACGACTTCAGGTGCTTACGTGTATGGCAAAATGGGCAGTGACAATTTCACGCAATGTGCTGCTGCTGCGGATGATGATGGAGACGGTGTTCCAAATGGGGACGACAATTGTGCCAATACACCTAGCGGCACTACGGTAGATGCGAACGGTTGTCCAACCCTTCAAGGAGATGCGGACAAAGATGGCGTTATTGATGCGAATGACATCTGTGCCAATACACCTTCAGGAACGAAAGTAAACATGTGGGGGTGTCCCATGGAATTGAATTATTCCAGCAATGTGTGCATGGGATTCAACAACTACCAAGGCTTTGCAAGGACCGACTTCTCGGTCGATAGTTTGGCCAATATGGAATATTGGAATCGTCCGAGAGAAAATAGTCCGGTGTATTCGGCGACCACTTCAGGTGGAAAACTGAATGTAAAGGTGACCAATGGAGACCCCAACTACAAAACCATGGGCTTTTCGTTTGGCAATAAAATAGTACCGGATGGGGCCAAATTTGATACTACTTTGACTCCTTTGGATATTCGCCATTATCCAGTGGTGATGTTTGATATCCTGTTAACACCTACTTCTGCTTATACCTTAACGGATGCGCTTATTGACGTACAAATAGAAGATGCGGACACCAATTCCTTGAGTACCGATAAACTGAAAGTGTTGTTTAGGAAAACAGTAAAAGTGAATACACAGACCACTCTTACGTGTGACTTTACGAATGGGACGTATGAAACCTACGATCCTAAATATTGCGGAGGAACCGGTTCGACAAAATGTAATTTGACGACATTTGATTTTTCTCGCGTTACCAAGGTGAAGCTCTGGGTTAATCCTGGTGCAGGCGCAAGCTGGTCAAGATCACAAGGATTCTATGGAACCATGACCATTGATAACTTTAGTATCGGTTGGGACCCCAATCACGTGTTAGCATGTACGGCCACCCGCGACGACGACAAAGACGGAGTCGTGCAGGAAAGTGACCGTTGCCCAGACACTCCTCCTGGAGCTTCTGTTAACAGTCAAGGTTGCGCCCAATCTCAATTGGATGATGACAAAGACGGAGTGCCTAATTCAAACGATAATTGTCCTGGTACACCTAAGGGTATAAAAGTAGGAGTGGACGGTTGCCCATTGACAACAGGACTTTCTGAAGATTTGAGAGCGGGAAGATTGTCTATCTATCCCATACCAACTTCTCAAAACCTGACAATCGAGCAAAGAGAAACGAATTATTCAAAAGCGTTCATTCTAGATGTCATGGGGAATGTCGTGAAAGAAGCTTCGTTGAATGCAAGCAAAGAAATCATTTCCATGGAAGGATTGTCAAAAGGAATTTACATGCTCCAATTGTCAGGAACGGAAAAGACAGATTTGCTGCGATTGATCGTGCAATAATAGAACGAATGTCATTTCCTAAAAGAGGCCTTGGCGGATGTCGTCAGGGCCTCTTTAGTTTTTACTAGGGTATAGTAGGAAAGTGTGCTTGCCATTTTTTTTGAATAAAGAGCCAAAAAGTTTAGTTTAGAACGCAATAGCTCCAAGAATATGAAAAGATTTTTTTTGCTTGTCCTATTGTTTGTTTTTAGGTTTAGTCAAGGTCAAACTTGGCAGAACATTACGCCCCAAAAAGGGGCATATGCTTTGTCTGGGATCAAAATGGATACCAAAGGCAATCTGTATGTCTTTTGTCCTCCGGGTGTGTTTGTTTCGAAAGACAAAGGAACAACGTGGGCTAAACTCGGAAAAGATATCATAGATGCAATTAAACTGATTGACCCCTATCTTGATTTGAGAAATGGGGATGCGTATGACCTTTTTCTTTTGGGCGACACAGTAAATGTCTTCCTTGAGAAAAGCGACAATTCATATAGTGGGATTTTTTATGATAGGAATTGTGATTGCTGGAAGTTGTCAGGGAAAGTGCTTTCGACCAGAACGGATCCACGCTCAGCTGTTCAAACCAAGGGAAATGTGGTGGCAACGTTAGAAAGCGCAAATTCTGGGCCAGGTACCCGCCAGGTCTTGAATTATTCCAAGGATGGAATGAAAACATGGAAAACGAGTCCACGAAATTTTGATGCGTATGCCGAAATATATGCAGTGGGGAATACACTTTGGGTCTTCGGGCATGACACTTTGTTCGGGACAAAGGATGGTACCACATTTTCCTTTCATTTGATCCCTGACAGATTCTCGTGGAAATACGCGGTCGCAAATGAAAAGATGAAGCGATATAACATTACGTATCCAACGATTGATGATTCTCTTTTGATCCAAGAATGGGATACCCTTGCCTTTCAATGGAAGAAAACTTCGAGCGTTCTTCTTCCTTCTTCATTTCAGATTCACTCCACGTCTTCTCTTACTATTACACAAGGTGGAACGATTATAGCGCCTTTCAACGAAAATACATTTTGTGAAGATGGCTTGCAACTTTCAAAAGATGGAGGGAAGACTTGGGATACCTTAAGGTTGAAAGCAGACGAAGATTATCGTAACCCGACTATTCCTTTTGTAGAGCTGTATGATCAGTTATATTTTGCATCCTCCTATGTATTGCTTCAGCGCAATTCGATTTCTCAGCCATTGCTTTTCGAATACGTAGATCCAAATGGGTTCGGTTTTCAAGGCATGGGAGAAGAAACGATCGAGGCCAGTGAGAATTTCATTGGCAATCATTTGAGCATTGGTTTTTGCTTTAAAGATACGCTCCAAAAAAGACAACGCTGGGACGGTACGAGTTGGAGATATCTCCCACCGCTTCAATTGCCCGATGTGTATGCAGGAGGGCCTTCGATGGGAACTTCTAGGTATTATATCAAGCATTTTAATGACTATTTTGTAGTGACAAAAGATGAAGGAATTATATTCGATTCCTTGCCTTCTCCTATTCCGGATGCCACTCTTTTGAATATCACGGAAATGGGCGGAATCTTTTACGCCGTGATAAAAAATAAAATAGCAGATACTCTATTTTTCACTACAGACCTAGGAAAAAATTGGGTAGTGAAGAAAACGCCCTCTTCCCTACTAACAGGTCTTGCATCCGGCAATTCGCGGCTTGACATGAAAGGAGATACTTTGTACCTAATTCAAAATGTGGGTACATCCAAGAAAATACTTACTTCGCATGATCAGGCCAATACATGGGAAGATATCACGTTCAACATCCCACAAGATATCCCCTTTTACAATGACGATAGCTACAACGATGTCATCGATAACAATACGAATGCAACTGTTGTGGCATTGAATAAAAACAATACGTACCGTTATCAAATGTACAAATTGAACAAGCGGACACAATCGTGGGATTTTCAAGACAGCATGGCCTATTACTTCAATACTTCCTTTCAAATAGACACCTCTCTTCGCATGCGTGTAGGAGAGGAGGGATTGATCTACGAATTGCGCATGAACGATCAGAATTGGAAGGATATGAATCCCGCCATTGCTCAGATCCAAAAGGGAGATACGATCTTGATGGACTTTCCGGGCCTAGCATACAATAGCAAGGGGTTATATGCCATCACCAATTATGGACTCTTTTATAGTCCTTATCCTCATTTAGTGACAAACAATGAGCAAAAGGAAATTTCACCTTCTTCCCAAGGGCAGTATGTCATCTTTCCTAACCCTACAGAACAAAGTATCCAAATCGTAACCAGTGAAGAAAAGATAGATTACCAATTGACGGATTTGGCCGGAAGGTCGTTTGACGTTCAAAATAAATGGGATACGGGAAACGCCATCCAAGTAAAACACTTAGAGAATGGAGTCTATTTGTTAAAGATAAAAGGAGATAACGAAGAAGGAGTGTTCAAATTTATCAAAAGATAAAGGAGTACTAGAACTTAAGAACAGTGAATTTATTCACCTTGCGGTCCCAAAATCCATAGTACATCGCTCCTTTCCAGCGAAAGTCCACATCTATTTCGGGAGTGCGGCCTGAGCGGAAATTTTTATCCCAAAACAATTTCTTTTTGTCGAAATAGCTGTTTTCGAGTGCTTGAGGGATATGGGCAAATTCCTTGCCGGATAGAATGCTGTGGAAATAAGCTTTTTCGATGGTCACGCTATAGTTTCTCGATCCCATTCCGTAGGGGTAATAATAGGGGTCCATTCCTCCGGGCATCCCATACCCACCCCCAAAGCCGCCCATCCCGACTCCCATGCCCATGCCAACTCCCATTCCCATGCCGACGGATGGTCCCATCATAGGACTGGCACGCGTTTCGGAATGATGGGATCCGACCATCAGTTCGTATGAGCCATCGGGCAATTGTCGGGCACTGACTCCAAGACTGGCCCCTCTCATTTTTTTAAAATACTTTTCGGTGCTTTTTACCACACTGATGCTGGGCACGGAACCGTTGGTGCTTTCTTCGCTGATGATAGGCCCGTTTTTTATTTCAATGGGTTTGTTTTCATATACATTGTGGTTCCGGACCAGCGAGAAATTACGAAAATCCACGATCGCCAAATTTAATTGATGACCGTCGCAGGTGACTCGGAAAAAATAATCTTTCAATAAAAAGGAATTTCCCTTCGAACCTAGGGTGGAAGCGTCCAGTTCCAGCTTAAAATTGAATTTCTTGTAATACGATTTCTTTTTGGAGAGGTCAATGAAAATGAGGTGGGAGACGTTGGATTCGTCGATGGTGATGACCAATTTATCATCACGCACATAGAGTTTGCGGTCTGTGTAGAGATCGGACAGGTCTTGGTCGATATTATCGTCGATATATGTAATTCCGATATCCGAAAAGGGTTCTTGGTTCAGGAGGTTGATGTCCGCTTGTAGGGAGGCAAAAAAGGCGGGGTATTCGATGCGGTAAATGTCCTTGGAGATCAGTTGGCTATGTTGATAGGTCCGGATGTACAGGTCGTTCGTTTGTTGGTCTACACTTAAAGCACAGATTTTATCTTTTACGGGAACTGCCTTTAAAAAATGCTCCGCGTTTTCCTCCTGGAAAAGTTTCCGTCTTGTGAAGCTTGAGTCTGGGTTGTTGGAGAGTACGAAAAACTCCCCATTTTTAATGTTAATGAAATAGAGGCTCAATGTGTTCTCTGTTTCCAAGCTTGTCGTAAACCGGTTTTTTCGGTCCACAGGTGTGTAGACAAAGCTTTTGGCAGAACCCCATGTGGTGTCCAAACACAGTATTTCGTACTCGGAATCATTTTGGAAGAAAAACTTCAGGGGCTTGTCCGGCGCACTTACCTTGTACACAAAATCGTCCGGCTTGTTCCTGGTGGCGAAGCTGCCCACTGCTACTTGGGCTTCGGCCTTGGCGCCAAGAAAAAGAAGCAATACGACAAGTGGATGGGACAAGAAGTGCTTCATATTCCAAACTTACATCTAAATACCGATTTAGAAAACTTATCTAAGGACGTAGTTCCCAAATGGAAATGCTACGGTCGTCGCTGGCGCTTATCAGCCAGTCCTGATGGGAAGTCCAGAGCAATTTGTTTACGGAAGTACCGTGTCCGGCATGGCGCGATTTGTCGATCACTTTGAGGAGTCTGTGCGTCCCCGCCTCCCATAGTTTGATCGATTTGTCCATGCTGGCCGTGGCATAATGCCTTCCATCCGGGCTGTATGCGATATGGTGAATCGCATACATATGTGCCACAATACTTTTTTTCAATGAAAGGTCCTTTGTATCCCAAATTTTCAAATGGGCATCCCGGCTTCCCGAGAGCAATTCCGTGCCATCGGGCGAATAGCGCAAGGCAAAAACAGAATTTTGATGGGCAGGCCATTCTTTTATGAGCCCCGTTTTTAGATCAAAAACACGGATAAAATGGTCACTGTATCCTACGGCTACCTGTTTTTGAGAAGGATGAACAGCAATACAACGGGCGTTTTTATCGGAATATTTCCAAGTGCCTTTCAGATGGAAATCGGTCCTGTCAAAAACATAGACACTGCCGTCGCCACTCGCAACAAGCAAACAATCTGCCGCGAAGCATAGATCAAAAATGGCATGTTCTGTAAATTGAATATTTCGGAGCTCTTTTTTGCTCGTCAAATCTACGACATGGATCCCCTTGAAATTGTGCCCGATGATCAATTGGTTCCTTTCTTCGTCGTATGTCAACGCATACACGGAATTTTCCACTTTGCTGATCATCTCCCCTTGGTCTTGGTGGTCGAAATCCCAACGTACGATCATCCCATCGCCAGAGGCGGAAAAAAAAGTTGTGGGCGATGCCGCTTTTTCCAGTGCGTAAACACAATCCCGATGACCTGTATATGTTCCTATTTTTTGCACCAAGGCCATGTGTTTATTCTCGCTCTGTCCAAAAACCGAATTCAAAATTAGCCGTAATAGTTCATAATTGTGAACTTTGGTTACCCAAATTCCTGCCTGTGCCTGTAGCTGAAAAGAAATATTTTTATCGCTCCAATTTAAGCTGGGGCCTATGGCACATTACAGAGAGTTTGGAAACGCTTTGGGAAAAATTATGTCCCAACGATATTGACCAAAGTTATTTGGAAAAAATTGGGCATGAGAAGAAAAAGCGGGAATTCCTTTCCAGTCGGCTTCTTTTGAAAGAGTTGCTGCACTATTATGACCTGGAATACAAAGGGGTGATCAAAGATGATATTTTGAAGCCTTACCTAGTGGGACACAAGTACCATATTTCCATTTCCCATTCCCACGATTATGCCTCTGTCGTGATCCATCCGGAACAAAAAACGGCCATCGACATCGAACTCGTTTCGAAAAAAATGTTGGACATCGCCCCCAAGTTCCTTACCGAAGAGGAGGCCGATTTTGTAGGAATGGACGAAAGCAGGGCCACATTGCTATGGTGTGCAAAAGAAACATTGTATAAAATATACCACGGAAAGGGGCTCATTTTTAAGGAAAACCTCCTTGTGAGGACATTTCCCTCGGAAGAGCAGGGATTCATTGAAACAGAAATCCATGTCGGAAGCCTCTCTTGGCACTATAGGATGCAGTATCTATTACGGAATGGCTATGGGATCACTTTTGTGGAGCATTCCTAATGGTTAGTTTGTAGCCGTGTTTTTGTTGAGGCTGTTTAAAAAATAACCAAGCAATCCTGCGCTGAACGAGGAAATAATGATCGAAAATTTGGCCGTATCGATCATCGTAGGGTCATGGAACGCAAGATTCGTCACGAAGATAGACATGGTAAATCCGATTCCGGCTAAAATGTTTACCAAAAACATTTCATACAGTTTCACTCCTGTCGGCATCGAGGTGATTTTTAATTTGGAAGTAAGATAGGTAAGGGTGGTGATCCCAATGGATTTCCCCAACAACAGTCCAAAGAAAATGCCCAAACTCAAGGGAGAAAGCAAATTTTGGACGGCATCGAAATTGAGCTGGATGCCTGCATTGGACAAGGCAAACAAGGGCATGATGACATAGCTGGAGACCCCATGTAGCATATGGAGCATGTTGTTCAAAGGAGCCTCCATTAACGTGCTGGTGCGTTGCATCTCTTCGATGATCTGATCGCGGAGTTCAGGCTTTAGCATTTCCTTGCGTTCTCCCAACATACTGGAAAAGGATTGTACTTCTTGGAGATGTTTTTGGAAGAGGATTTCGTGGTCTCTAAATCGGAAAGGGATACACAGGGCCAGAATCACGCCAGAAATAGTGGCATGAATACCGGAACTGTGCAGAAAAAGCCATAGGAAAGCACCGATGAAGCAATAAGCAAAAATGCTTCGCACATTGGCTATGTTCATGAGATAAAGAATTCCCGTCACTCCTGCGGCATAGCACAAGGAGAGCCAATGCAATTCCTTTGAAAAAGAGACCGCAATGATCAAAATAGCACCTAAGTCATCCACCACTGCCAAAGCGGTCAAAAATACCTTGAGGCTGATGGGCACCTTTTTGCCCAAAAGTTGGATGACTGCCAGCGAAAAAGCGATATCGGTGGCAGTAGGGATGGCCCAGCCTGAAGCACTTTCCTTTCCCCAGTTAAAAACCAAAAAGATGAGACAAGGAAATAACATGCCTCCAAAAGCTCCAACAATGGGCAACATGGCCTGCTCTTTCGTAGAAAGGGCTCCCTCGATCAATTCCCGTTTTATCTCTAGCCCCACTACAGTAAAAAAAATGGTCATCAAACCATCGTTGATAAATTGTTCCATGGTCATGTCGAGCGTGAAAAGGTCGCCTAGCGCGAGATGGATGGGTGTGTGCCAAAAGTGGATAAAATCATCCCCGCCCGGACTGTTGGCCCAAAAAAGAGAAACAAATGTGGCGAGCAAGAGCAGGTATCCGCTCGCTTGTTGAAGCTGGAGAAACTGTGTGAAGGGGTCTGTTATTTTTTGCAGAGCGGCCTCCGAGATGGAAGCAAGGTTTCTTGTCAGCTTTTTAGAAGAAGGCATCGGACAGGCATTAGGTAGATCAAATATGCACGAATGCATTCTGAAAAGCCATAATTCGGTATATTTGTTTTTCCTCACGTTCCTGTGTCATCTATCACCCTAGCACAAAGGACCCAATTCGTCAAGCACAAGGCAAAAGAGCTTGGTTTTGACTTTTGCGGGATTTCAAAAGCAACTTTTTTGGAAGAAGAGGCTCCTAGATTGGAACAATGGCTCCATCAAAATAGGCAAGGAAAAATGGCCTGGATGGAAAATCATTTTGACAAGCGGTTGGATCCGCGCTTATTGGTAGAAGGGGCCAAATCCGTTATTTCCTTGTCACTCAATTACTATCCTGAAAAAGAGTTGGAAAGTGAGCTGAAAATTTCGAAGTATGCCTACGGCCAGGATTACCACCACGTGATCAGGGATAAATTGAAAGATTTTCTGGAGGCCTTGCGCAAGGAAATAGGGGAGATAGGTGGGCGCGCCTTTGTGGATTCGGCACCTGTGATGGACAAAGCTTGGGCCAAAAAATCAGGAATAGGTTGGATAGGTAAGAACTCCAATCTCATCAACAGGCAAATGGGCAGTTTTTTTTTCCTGGCAGAACTGATCGTGGACATAGACTTGGAATACGATGGTTCCATTGGCGATTATTGCGGAACATGTACGAAATGTGTGGATGCCTGCCCCACCAATGCCATTGCAGAACCGTATGTGGTAGATGGAAGTAAGTGTATTTCCTACCTTACGATCGAATTGAAAGAGAATATCCCTTCCGAATTTAAGGGGAAGATGGAGGATTGGATATTCGGCTGCGACATTTGCCAAGACGTATGCCCATGGAACAGTTTTTCCAGGCCCCATAACACCCCCTCTTTTCAGCCGAGTCCCGAATTGGATGCCATGACCCAAACTCAATGGTTGGAAATCACGGAAGAAGTGTTCAATGCCATGTTCAAGCAAACTGCCTTAAAGCGAACAAAATGGGAAGGATTGAAGCGGAATATCCGGTTTATTGCCCCATAAGCTGAGGCAACTTGAAAAAGCATTTGTCTAATATAAAGAGGTGCTTGTGGCTGAAGTTGCGGTAGCACCATTTCTTGAATTCTTTTAGTTCTTGTACATGAAGGCCGCTTGCAATTGCTTTGGTCAGCTCCCTTTCGAAAATGCTTGGCTCAAAGCTTACTTTCATGAGAATCAACTTGAAATAGTTCAGCATGGGGAAAGTTTTACGTAAAAATTTGCAATAGACGGGAGGGTTTATCGAGAAGCTGAAGTTTGAATATCTATAGATCAAATATACCAAACATAGGCTACTTTGTCAAGTAATAGAGAGGGTATTTTTATGGCAATAAGACAAGTTATGTGAAGTAAAAAATATCTATAGAGGTATAGGATTCAGGGATAAACGCCAATCACAGCGCATACAAATCAGGGAGAAGAACGCCAAATAAAGACGGCCTGAACAAGTATATCAAAAATGGAAGGGCAGTTTTTTGTCCTGCCCTTTTTTCTTCTCTTACAACATTTCGAAGATACCTGCGGCTCCTTGTCCGGTTCCTACGCACATGGTCACCATGCCGTACTTTTTATTTCTTCGTTTCAGTTCGTTGAAGATTTGGACCGAAAGTTTGGCTCCCGTACATCCTAGTGGATGTCCTAATGCGATGGCACCGCCATTGACATTGATTTTGTCCGGATCGAGGCCTAATTCGCGAATGACTGCCAAAGATTGAGCAGCAAATGCTTCGTTCAATTCGATCAAATCTATATCGTCCTGTTTCAGGTTAGCCATTTTCAAGGCTTTTGGAATAGCGGCTACAGGGCCTATGCCCATGATGCGTGGTTCTACTCCGGCTACTGCATAGGATACCATTTTCGCAATGGGTTTCAGATTCAATTTTTTCACCATTTCTTCTGACATCAAAAGGACGAAAGCGGCCCCGTCCGAAGTTTGGCTCGAATTTCCGGCAGTCACACAGCCTTTGTCCGCGAAAACGGGTTTTAACTTCGCCAATGCTTCTACGTTGGTATCCGCACGGGGACCTTCGTCCGTGTCGACGGTATATTCTTTTGTCTTCTTTTTTTCGTTGGCGTCCAAATACGTCTCAGAAATCAAGAAGGGAACTATTTCATCTTTGAACACACCATTTTTCAAAGCGTTGATCGCTTTCATATGGGATTGGTAGGAAAATTGGTCCTGGTCTTCCCTATTCACATGGTATTCTTTGGCCACTGCTTCTGCCGTGAGGCCCATTCCCCAGTAATAATCGGCATGTGCCTTCGCCAATTCTACGCCGGGAGAAACGCGCCATCCCCCAAATGGGATATAGCTCATCGTTTCTGCTCCCCCTGCAATAATGCACTGGGCATATCCTGCCCGTATTTTCGCATCTGCAATAGCGATGGTTTCTAAGCCGGATGAACAGTACCGGTTTACGGTCATGCCAGGCACTTTGTAGGTGTCCAACCCAATAAGAGAAATGAAACGGCCGACATTCATGCCTTGTTCAGCCTCTGGCATTGCATTTCCCACAATGACATCATCGATGAGGTCTTTGTCCAAACTTGGGACAGAGGCCACCAAATGGCGCACGATGTGGGCTGCTAATTCGTCGGGACGAGTAAAACGGAACGCGCCTCTTGGTGCTTTTCCTATCGCAGAGCGGTATCCCGCCACTATATACACTTCCATATTCTGAATGTTTTATAGATTGATTATACGAAAATAGTGATGAGAGGGATAATTTTTGGATAATTTTAAACTTTGAACAGTGTTTTTTCACTGCAGCAATATTACCTTATATTTCGTGGCATGAATCATATTGAAACAGTTATTCTTTTGTTGGGAATCATTGTGCTCTTGAGCGTGGTGGCAACGAAAATGCGGATCTCTTATCCTACGTTGTTGGTCTTGTGCGGATTGGGCATCGGGCTTATTCCCGGTTTGCCTAGCGTACACATGAATCCCGAAGTAGTATTCCTGATTTTTCTCCCCCCTTTGTTGTATTCTTCGGCCTGGACCATGTCTTTGTATGATTTCAAAGCGGCCAAACGGCCTATTACTTTGTTGGCCACGGGATTGGTACTTTTTTCCACGGCGGGGATCGCGGTCACGGCCCATTGGCTTATTCCCGAACTCTCTTGGGAATTGGCATTTGTGCTGGGAGCTATTTTATCTCCTCCCGATGCGGTGGCTGCCACTTCTGCCACACAAGGACTGGGAGTGCCCAAACGGATTACGACAATTTTAGAAGGAGAAAGCCTTGTAAACGATGCCTCGGGACTGGTCGCTTATAAGTATGCTGTAGCTGCCGTGCTCACAGGAAAGTTTGTTTTTTGGGAGGCAGGACTTCAATTTTTTGTGGTGGCCACTGCAGGTGTCATGATCGGGTTGATCGTGGCCTTTGCATTGGCATGGATTCATACACACACCCCGGACGATTATTTGATCGATACGTGCCTTACCTTCCTAACTCCTTACTTGGCGTATATTTTGGCCGAAAAATTCCATTTTTCGGGTGTCTTGGCGGTGGTGACGGCAGGGCTTTTTCTTTCTTGGAAATCATCCACCATTTTATCGCATGAGGCGAGGATAAATGCGTATTCTGTCTGGGAAACGGTGATCTTCTTGCTTAACGGCATTGTCTTTGTCCTCATCGGCTTGCAATTGCCCTCCATTTTGGCAGGAATTACCGAATATTCCTTGCCTCACATGATCATGTATGGCTTGCTCTTGGGAGGCATCACCATGGTACTCCGCATCTGTTGGGTCTTTCCTGGTGCCTATGTACCCAGGTGGTTGAGCAAAAAGATTCGGGAAACCGAGAAGACGAGTTGGAAGCACGTCCTTATTGTGGGATGGACGGGCATGAGAGGAGTCGTGTCGCTCGCGGCGGCTTTGTCCTTGCCTTTGACAATGAACGACGAGCAGCCGTTTCCGCACCGCGATTTGATTCTGTTCCTTACGTTCAGCGTCATTCTTTTTACGCTTTTGGTACAGGGCCTAAGCTTGCCGCCTCTCATCCGTTGGCTAGGCATCCAAAAAGATCCAAATGAAGAATTGGAAGAAATAGAGGCAAGAAAGAAACTGGCTTCCGCAGCCATCGTGCACATAGAGGAAAATCTTTCTTTCGGAAAGTTAAGCGACGAGGTGCTTGCCCAGATCAAGAGTCGTTATGAGGTGAAATACAATTACCTACGAAACTACTCTACCATTAAAGACGGCGGAGTGGTAGACGAAGTATTTGACCAATTCCACAACGTGCAACTCGAATTGCTGAACGTGGAACGTGGAATTCTAAAAGGACTTCAAAACGAGGGGGACATCAATTACGAAATCTTACGGAAGTTGGAATACGAATTGGATCTGGAAGAGTCGAGATTGAAAATGGAAGTATGAAAACGGACCGTCGGGTATGCTCTAAATAGAGATAATCTTCTTCTATGTGCCGATCGTTTCTTAACCCCAGAGTTCTTTCTCCACCGCTCTCGGGAAATGCAAATATTCCAACTGATGCACTTTTTGGGCGATCGTTTCCGGCGTGTCAGACTCATCTACCGGACAAGATGCCTGGAGGATGACCTTGCCGTCGTCGTAATGCTCGTTCACATAGTGGATCGTGATGCCCGTTTCTACTTCTTTGTTTTGTATCACGGCATGGTGCACGTGCATGCCATACATGCCTTTGCCACCAAACTTGGGAAGTAGGGCAGGATGGATGTTGATGATTTTATTTGGGAAGGCTTGGATAATTTCCATGGGCATCAACCAGAGAAATCCTGCCAATACGATCAGATTTGGTTGAAGCGATTGTAGGAGCTGCAATACTTCGCCCGTTTCGCGAAAAGCTTTTTTGTCGAAAACAACCGATTCTACCCCCAATTTTTTGCAACGCTCCAATACTCCTGCCTGTGGATTGTTGCATAAGACTTTAAATGTGATGTCCCGTTCTTTTCCCCGAAAATACTCTACGATATTTTGTACGTTGCTTCCCGAACCCGAAGCAAAGAAGACAATCGTTTCCTTGTCTATTTTTTTCATCGGATGCAATATTAAGGATTTCGAAGGAGTTGTTTCAAAAGGAAGTGGGAAGGCTTCCGTTTTTTGTACGGAACGAAAACGCGTTGCGTATATTTGCCCACAGAATTATCAAAAGAGACGGATGAAAAATCAAAACTGGCTAAAGACAGTAGTAGTAGCACTAGTAGCCGGAGCAGCGGGAGCAGGCGTATTGTTTTTATTGTTGCCGCAAAAGGAAAAAGTGCTGGTAGAATATGTTTCCCAGCAACCTGGCCGTTTTACCGGATTGGGAGTCGAGGGGGCACAGGCAAAAGATTTCGTAGAAGCTGCGTCCCTAAGTTCTCCGACGGTCGTGTTTATCAAGAATTCGGCTACGGTATACAATCAAATGAGTTGGTTCGATTATTATTTTTATGGAGGAGGGAATCCCCAACAACAACAGATTAGCTCCGGGTCTGGCGTCATCATTTCCAAAAATGGGTACATCGTGACCAACAACCATGTCATTGACCGGGCGGAAAAACTGGAGGTACTGCACAACAAACGCAGCTACGAGGCCAAATTGATTGGAACGGATCCTTCCACAGATTTGGCATTGATCAAAATAGAAGCAGAAAATCTGCCTGCTGTTAAAATCGGGTCTTCGAAAGATTTGAAAATAGGGGAATGGGTCTTGGCGGTAGGCAATCCCTTTAACCTCACTTCCACCGTCACGTCCGGTATCGTGAGCGCGAAGAGCCGTCATGTAGGGGTAGTGAATAGCCGTTTCCCGATCGAATCCTTTATTCAAACAGACGCGGTCATCAATCCAGGAAACAGTGGGGGGGCATTGGTCAACATAAGAGGAGAATTGGTGGGGATCAATACTGCCATTTTGTCTCAAACAGGCTCTTATGCAGGATACGGATTTGCAGTTCCGGTAGACATTGTCAACAAAATTGTCAATGACCTGAAAGAGTTCGGGTACGTACAAAAAGCCTATAGCGGGATTGAAGTGGTGGAACGTTCTACGTTTGAGGACAAGACCGACGTATCGGGCGTGGGCATTTCCTATGTGCAACCTGCCGGAGCGGCCGCATCGAAGGGACTTAAAAAAGGAGATGTGCTGCAGCAGATCGACAATGCCAAGATCAATTCGATTGCCGATTTTGATGAACAGATGAGCTACTACCGGCCTGGGGATAAAATAAAAGTGATCTATAAGCGGGGAGCTACGGTCCAAGAAACCGACATGGTACTGACAAACAGCGAGGGCACAACCGAATTGAGCAAGCGTGAAATCTACATGTCCGAAAACTTGGGAGCCCAGTTTGAGATGGTGCCTAAAGTGGAGCGTGACCGATTGAACATCAAAAGTGGGATTCGCTTAAGCAAAGTAAAAGGGAATGGGCTGATTGCCCGTTTGGGTTTGCAAGATGGATTTATCATTACAGCGATTAACAACTATGCCCCTTCAAGTCCTGTAGAGTTGGACGAAATCCTGGGAAAAATACAGGGCAACGTAAACTTGGAAGGGATAAATGAGAACGGTCAAAAAGTCTTGTACCGTTTTCGGTTCTAAATCTCATCTTTCGTCGTGCGGACGTTATATCACAAAACGTCCGCACGCTCTTTTATGTTTCCCTATTGATTGTGGATGAGGCTGTGGGACAATGGGATATATCCGCCTTTGCGGATTATTTTTTGTACAGTATCTGTTTTTACCGTATCGATGAGTGCTTTGATTTTGGTATAATTTTCGGGTTTGTAATAGAGGTAAAGGCCCCTGAAATATTTATATTTTAAGTTATTGACAGTTTCCACGCGCGGCTGTACGTAGGTTTTGCCTTCATCAAATGAAATGCCAAGCGGTTCTACCGAATAATCCAATTTAGCGAAACTGACGTAGCCGATCGCGTTTTTGTCTTTTGCTACGGCTTTCATGATCGATTCATTGTCTTTTAAATAAGCAATTCCTTCCCCAGGAGATGTTTTACCCAAAATAGTTTCTTTGAAGAAACTAAAAGATCCCGAATTGGCGTCACGCGAGTAAAGTTTGATGCTTCCTTCCGCCCCGTCCAGTTCTTTCCAATCTTTGATTTCCCCTTTGTATATTTTTTTTAGGTTTTCGTCCGTCAGTTTTGTGACGCTGTTGTTGATATTCACGACAAAGACCAATGCATCTCCCGCCAGCAAAAATTCGGCGTATTCTGTCTTTTTCTTACGGAACACGGCAACCATGCTATCCGAAATCTGATTGGAAGACATGGCAATGTCCGCAGAATCTCCTAAAATGTCTTTGATCCCTTGGTTGCTTCCGGAAGCAAGGATGGAAATGTTGTAATGTGGGTTTTTGGACAAGAAATAAGAAGTGACACTTTCCATGATCGGTTCCATGGTAGTACTTCCGGTGATGACAACTTGGATCTTGTCCGAATCCGAATCATCGTCTTTTTTTAGTTTTGGGTTGGCAAGGCTCTTCGATTCTTGCACGTTTGGGTCATAACAAGAAGTCAATAGGCCATATGTCAAACAAACAAGTAAGATTCTTTTCATTTTTTTAAGGTTTGGTGCAGGCAGTGGGAAGAATGCTTCAATTACATGTCCTGTAAATTCTAAAAAAAATCTTATCTAGACATTAATTTTAGTTTAAATTTATGTGGCAGTATTATAAAAGTACAATATATTGTATGTTTAGTTCAAAAGTTGACAGAGAAAGTGCTGTGTTTTTCCCATTTTTTAATATTTGTGTTACTTTGTGCGTATGAAAATCGCGTTGCACGGCCGCCCATTCAAAAATGATTCCATTTTTTTTATTCAAAAGATCATGGATCAATTGGGGGCGGAACAAGTAGAACTTTTGGTGTATGAGCCGTTTTTTAAACATTTGAGAAACAAAGGCCTGTTAACAAAGGCAAACACATACCGTTCTCCCCAAGATTTTCCTGGCGCCGATTACCTGTTTAGCATTGGCGGAGATGGCACGTTCTTGGACGCCGTTACCTTTTCAGGAAAGCAACAGATTCCGATTGTAGGGATAAATGTAGGAAGGCTCGGTTTTTTGGCCTCCGTGAACGAGCAAAATTATGCTGGACTTATCCAAAGGATACGGAAGAAAGAATACCGGATAGAAGACAGGAGTCTCATTCGCCTGGAAACAGAGTCTGGCTTATTTGGGGAGATGAATTTTGCATTGAACGAGTGTACCATCACCAAACGGGATTCGGCTTCCATGATCATCGTGCATACGTACATAGACGGGGAGTTTTTAAATTCGTATTGGGCAGATGGTCTCATCGTGGCCTCTCCGACGGGGTCCACTGGATACTCATTGAGCTGTGGTGGTCCGGTGGTGTTGCCTTTGACGCAAAATTTTATTCTCACGCCCATTAGCCCACATAATTTGAACGTACGGCCGCTTTTGGTACCAAATTCTTCTTCTTTGACCTTTGAAATTGAAGGGAGAAGCAAAAATTTCTTAGTTTCGCTGGATTCTCGTTCGGAAACCGTAAGATCGGGAATAAAATTGGTAGTGAAGAAAGAAGCGTTTAGTGCAAAATTGGTAAAATTTGATAGTGACAGCTTTTTGAATACCTTGCGATTGAAACTCAATTGGGGATTAGACGTAAGGAATTATTAGAGATTAAATTGAGTGAAGTGTTGCTTTGTCGTAACTTTACGAACTGGATTAAGTATAACAATTTAAGTAAATTATAGGATTCTTGGGTCAGCTACGAGTGTATAACAAGACGAGGAAGACTGCATTTTTTGTTGCGTTACTTTTACTGTGTTTTTCGTTGGTACAGGCACAGCCAACATCCCATACCAACAATGCGGGGGGATTTACGCGGTTTAAAAAGAAAAAAAGGTATTGGAGCGTAGGGGCGACCCTTCAAGCAATGAACTATGTAGGCGATCTGGACCCTGCTGAGAATTTTATCAGTCCAGCGTTGCGGTATACGAGGCCAAATTTTGGGGCTGAGGCGCTCTATCGGTATTCACCTCGAATTTCCTTTCGAGGAGCGTTTTCTTGGGGGAGGATCAGAGGGAATGACAATGTTTCTGATAAAACAGGCAATGATCAATTCCGGCGCCTCCGCAATTCGGATTTCAGGAACACGATCGTGGAATTGAAATTCGACGTGGTGTATGATTTGAAGAAAAATTTGGGTGATTATACCAAAAGGCCACATGGAGTTCCTTTTATTTTTGCTGGTATTGCAGGGTTTTACCACAATCCGAAAGGCATGTACGACGGAAAATGGATCGCACTTCAACCGTTGGAGACCGAAGGAGTCCACTATTCCAAGTACCAAATCGCGATTCCATTTGGGTTGGGGTACCGTATCTATTTGGGCAGGAACTGGGATTTGTCTTTTGAAATAGGGTGGAGAAAGACGTTTACAAGCTATTTGGACGATGTGAGCAACAAATATGTAGATCCCAATACCCAAAGTGCCATGTCGGCAGAAATGGCCAATAAATCTGTGCAATACATCAACCAGCCGAGCAACCCTGCGGCGTATGCCCATGCCAGCCAAGCCGATCTCAGGCAATTTATCAAATCGGATGCGCCGGATATTGCGCAGGATAGGATCTACTACAACGCAGAACACAACCGATTAGAGTTTTGGGGTTGGGGCTTGAACGGGGACCAAAGGGGAAATGCCAAATCGGATTGGTATATCCTTACAGGTTTCCATCTCAATTATATCATTGGAGGCCGAATTGTTTGTCCGAAATTTAGGGATTAACGCAATAATTTTTTTTACCTGCCGTTTTAATCCTAATTTTGGAGTGTTGCTTACCAGATGAAGGGTCTTCTCATTTATTTCCAGTTTTTTATTTGCCTCACATGCTTTGCCCAAAAACATGAGGTAGGATTGAGTTTGGGTGCCACCAATTACAAGGGCGATTATACGAACGATAATTTTCAACTGAGGAATTACCGGCCTGCAGCCCTCCTTTTTTATAAGAATAACATTACCCCTGCTTTTGGCTTGCGGTATCATATCATGGGAGGATCAATTTCGTCCCATGACAACCAGTCTTCCGATCCTGTGTACATAAAAAGAGGCGATTCGTTTCAGAAAACGCTCTTGGAGGCTGCCTTACAGATGGAATATAATTTCCTGAATTACAGGAGCGCGACGAATCGGTTCAAATGGACGCCCTATTTCTTGGCAGGTTTAGGCGTAGTATATATTCCACAAGGAACCATGATACAGCCCTGCGTGCCCATTGGGGCAGGATTGCGGTTTATCGTGAAGGAGAACTGGAACATTGGAATAGAAGCTGCCGCCCGAAAAATGTTTACCGATGGGTTGGATGGGATAAGCGGGAATGGGAATGCTGGCAATAGCAGCACGCTCGATTGGTACATATACAATGGGATCACGATAAGCTATACATTTTATGATGTATATTGTCCTAAGCCAAGACGTTGATATATATCCAAATTCGACGCATATTTGTGCCCCATAATTCACGAACAAGAATTTAAAGAGCAAACTTGGCTGAAATCGATAAAAATAGGATCCCGCAGCATATTGCCATCATCATGGATGGAAATGGCCGATGGGCGAAACAAAGAGGGGCCGCCCGTTTGTTTGGGCACAACAATGCGATCAAAGCAGTTCGGGATGCAGTGGAAGGATGTGCGGAATTAGGGGTGAAATACCTCACCTTGTATGCCTTTTCGACGGAAAATTGGAGTAGACCGAAAGAAGAGGTGGAAGGCTTAATGAGTTTGTTGGTGTCCACAATTGGATCGGAAGCAGCGAACTTGGTGAAGAACGATATCCAATTGTTGACCATCGGGGACACAAAATCCCTTACACAAAGTTGCCAAAGGGAGCTTAAACAAGCGATGGACCTCACCGCAGGAGGGAAAGGGACCAAGCTTGTTTTAGCATTGAGTTACAGCAGTCGTTGGGAAATAGTGGAAACGGTGAAGAAAATAGCCCAACAGGTAAAAGAAGGCCATATCCAGCCCGAAGAAATCACAGAAGGATTATTTTCTTCCTTTTTAACAACAGGAGGGATGCCCGACCCCGAATTGCTGATCCGCACAAGTGGGGAATCGCGATTGAGCAATTTTCTTTTGTGGCAAGCGGCTTACACGGAATTATATATCACGCCAGTCCTTTGGCCGGATTTCAGAAAAGAACATTTACATAAAGCGATTGTGGACTTTCAAGGTCGTGAACGTAGATTCGGAAAAACAAGCGAGCAATTAGTAAGGCATTCATGAGGTTCATCGTTGTATTTTTATTTTTTGCTGTTTCTCTATTTCCATTGTTCGCGCAAAATTCGGGTTCAGGCAGCGTAGGTACTCCTTCGGAAGTGGATTTAAGTACGCCCAGAGAATATAAAATTGCCGATATCACGGTTTCAGGGGCGAAATTTTTGGATGCAAATGCCATTTTATCCATTTCGGGCTTGAAAATTGGAGACAAGATCCGAATACCGGGTGACGGGATTACCAATGCCGTAAAAAAACTCTGGGAACAAGGCCTTTTGGGGAATATTGAGGTGAATATCCTGAAAGTAGAAGGAGACAATGTATACCTTGATTTTTATTTGGTAGAAAGACCTCGGTTGTCGCGTTTTACGTTCAAAGGCCCTACAAAGAGCGAACAGGACGATTTGAAAGAAAAAATTAAATTGGTAAGAGGGAAGATCATCACCGATGCTGCCATCAAGAATACCCAAAACACCATCAAAAAGTATTATGCGGAAAAAGGGTTTATGAACACCCAAGTGAAGATTACCCAGAATTTGGACACGAACATGAACAACAGTGTTGCGCTGAGTATCGGGGTCGTCAAAAACAAAAAGGTAAAGATAGCAGTCCTGGACATTCAAGGAAATGAGGAAGTAAAAGACAGCAAGTTGAAGGCCAAAATGAAAAAGACCAAGCAAAAGCAACCAGGGAGATTCTGGGCAAGGTCAAAATTTGTGCGGGCAAAATACGAAGAGGACAAGGTAAAGATGATGGAATACTATGGCGAACAAGGCTATAGGGATGCCAAATTATTGTCTGATACGGTCTATTTATACATCAAGAAGAAACCAGTGGAGGGCGAGATCCCCAAATTGACAAGACGCGAACGGAAAAAGAAAGATATTGCCATTGTCATCAAGATAGAAGAAGGACGTAAATACTATTTCCGAAACATCATTTGGACAGGAAATTATTTGTACGAATCGAAGTACCTAGGGAGTATCCTCGGAATAAAAAAGGGGGATGTGTACAATACGAAAGAACTGGAAAAACGCCTCAATTACAACCCGAACGGAGCCGATGTAAGCTCTTTGTACATGGACGACGGGTACCTGTTTTTCCATATCGATCCTGTGGAAGTACGGGTGGAAGGAGACTCCATCGATGTGGAGATGCGGGTATATGAGGGAACTCAGGCCACGATCGACAAAATCCTGATTGCTGGGAATACCAAAACAAACGACCACGTGATACAACGGGAAATCAGGACCTTCCCAGGAGATAAATTTAGCCGGTCCGACCTGATCCGTTCGCAACGCGAATTGTCGCAACTCGGATATTTCGATCCTGAGAAAATAGACATCCAACCGAAACCTAATCCTGCCAAAGGAACAGTGGACATCGAGTATAATTTGACTGAAAAACCTAGTGATCAATTGCAGCTTTCGGGTGGCTATGGGGGCTATTATGGTGTGGTAGGCTCTTTGGGTCTGTCTTTCAATAATTTCTCCGCGCGTAATATTTTGAAATTAAGAGAGTGGAGTCCCCTGCCTTCCGGAGATGGACAACGCTTGAACCTATCCGCCCAAGCAAATGGTCCGAGCTATCAATCGTATTCCATCTCCTTTACAGAGCCTTGGTTAGGAGGAAGAAGGCCGAATTCTTTGTCAGTTTCTCTAAGCCATTCGATCCAAAATTTGAATAATATCAGTTCGAGCGGATTGCTGGGCTATGGATTAGGTTCGACCGCTTATGCCTATTCCAATTACGGGACAAGTGGGGGGATCCTGAACATTACGAACTTGTCCATTAGCTACGGACGTAGGTTGCGCTGGCCGGACGATTATTTTGTGTTGACCAATACGGCTTCTTACCTCTTGTACAAACTGAATGGATACAATTTGGGAGTGGTAACAGGCAATACGCCTGCGACAGGTTCATTCAACAATATTGTCTTTACCAATACCTTGTCACGGAACAGCATTGACAACCCGACCTTCCCCAGGTCTGGATCGAACGTATCGCTTGCGGTATCGTTGACCCCTCCTTATTCTGTGTTCGAAAACAAGGACCAACTGGCGCAAAAGCAAGGCTTGGACAAGTTCAAATTTGTGGAGTACCATAAATGGATGTTTGACTTGTCTTATTTCCATCAATTGATCGGGAAATTCGTCTTGAACACACGGACCCACTTCGGCTTTTTGGGAACGTATAATAAAAACTTGGGGATCAGTCCTTTCGAGCGATTTAACGTGGGAGGGAATGGATTGGCTGGCTTTAGCTATGTGTTAGGGTATGATGTGATTGCGATGCGCGGATATAATTCTGGGTATGTGCAACATAGTTATGTTTCCAATAACCCGGGAGTCACCTATACGAAACAAGTATTTGAGGTACGTTATCCTGTTACTCTCAATCCGATGGCCTCTATTTTCGTACTCGGCTTTTTCGAGGCAGGTAATTCTTGGTCGAGCTATAAGGATTATAGTCCTTTCGATTTAAAGAGGGCATATGGAGTAGGAGCGCGGATATTTATGCCTGCCTTTGGATTGATCGGATTAGATTATGGCATTCCCATGGATAAGATCACGGATGCCCAAGGAAATGTGATTCAGGGTGCCGAACAACGGTTTATGTTCACGATAGGGCAACAAATTCGATAGAAAGGGAGAATAATGGCGTCATTTTTATCTTAGAAAAAATACGTTTATAATGCGGAATAATTGAGCTTTTCATTCAAAAATATCGTCCTTGCATGTTTGTTGATTGTCTGTTATCAGGCAAGCGGGCAAAAATTTGGGTACATTGATACGGAGTTCATCATGAGCAAAGTGCCGGAATATGCCAAGGCCCAACAAGAATTGAATGGGTTGTCCGCAAAGTGGCAAAAGGAAGTGGAAGAAAAATTCGGTGCCGTCAAGAAGTTGAGAGAAGAATACCAGGCAGAAGAGATATTGTTGACGGATGATTTGAAAAAAGAGCGTTTGGATACGATTGCCAGACGGGATAAAGAGGCGAAGGAGCTACAAAAAAAGAATTTTGGACCAGAAGGATTGCTTTACTTGAAAAAACAGGAGTTGATAAAACCGGTCCAGGATAAAGTATATGCAGCCATCGAGAAGGTCGCAAAAAAGAAAGCCTTGCAAGTAATATTCGACAAATCGGGAGACTTGGTGATGCTGTATACGGACCCCAAGCACGATTATACCGATTTCGTGCTGGATGAATTAGGTTTGGGAGATAAAAATGACACCGTTGACAATAAAAGAGGCGAATTAAGCAAAGACGTAAAACAAAAACCAGGGAAAAAATAACCATCACAAAAATGAAAAAGTTGATCATAACGGCCGGATTGATCGGGCTATTTATAGGAGCAAATGCACAGGACAAGCCACTCAAAATCGGATATACCAATGTAGATTATCTCGTGGCTTCCATGCCGGAAAGCAAACAAATAGAAGCCGATCTGAAAATATACAAAGACCAGCTGGACAAACAGTTGGAAACAAAGGTGAAAGAGTTTCGGGAAAAATACGAAGCCTATGAAAAAGGTGCTTCTATGATGACAGAAGTCATCCGTGCCGACAAAGAAAAAGAATTGCAGGATTTGAACGGGCAAATCGAAGCATTCCAGCGGAATGCGGAGCAATCCCTGCAAGAAAAGCAACAAAAATTGATGAAGCCCGTGTTGGAAAAAATCCAAAAGGCCATCGACGATGTAGCGGTAGAAAACGACTACACGTATATTTTAAGTTCGGACGGGGCGATGGGCCAAGTGCCGATCATTCTATACGGTCCCGATAATTTAAACCTTTCCGATTTGGTACTCAAGAAAATGGGAGTAACGCCTCCTGCACAGCAAAAAGCGGCCACTGGCACCGACGGAACGAAATCCACCACTCCTACTGCTACACCTAGTAACGGAGTCGGCGTAAAAGACAACAAACCCATCACCACGCCTAAGCCATTGAAATCAAAATAAGAGAACCCCGAAAGGGGTTTTTTTATGTCTTTTGTGAGCTTGTTGGAGCCTATAAAGTGCAACTCCTTCAAATAGTCCGTATCTTTATCCAATGAATTTCCAGTTGACCTCCGAATATCAACCTTCTGGCGACCAACCAGAAGCCATAGCGAAGTTGACGAATGGCATACGAAAAGGAGATACCTACCAGACATTGTTGGGGGTGACGGGATCCGGAAAGACTTTTACGGCTGCCAACGTGATTGCCAATGTCAATCGCCCTACGCTTGTCTTGAGCCATAATAAGACCCTGGCTGCCCAATTGTATGGGGAATTCAAGCATTTTTTTCCTAATAATGCAGTTGAATATTTTATTTCCTACTACGATTATTATCAACCTGAATCGTACTTGCCCACTACAAATACCTTCATTGAAAAGGATTTGTCTATCAATGAGGAAATAGAGAAACTGCGCATCGCGGCGACTTCTGCCTTGGTTTCCGGAAGAAGAGACGTGATCGTAGTGGCATCCGTATCGTGTATTTACGGGATCGGAAATCCGGAAGAGTTTGAAAAGAACACCATTTATATTCAACGGGGAGATCTCGTGAGCCGCACGAAATTCCTTTTTGCCTTGGTGCAGATCTTATATGCTCGAACCACGCAAGATTTCAAACGAGGTACTTTTCGTGTCAAAGGGGATACTGTGGATATTTATCCTGCCTATGCCGATTTCGCATACCGCATCATGTTCTTCGGAGATGAGATTGACGCCATTCAGAAAATAGAACCCAGTTCTGGGAAGCGCCTTTCGGAGGAGGAAAAAATTTCGTTGTATCCGGCCAACCTGTTTGTGACAGGGCGTGATACAATGGAGTCTTCCATCCGCGATATCCAAGACGACATGATGGCGCAAGTAAAATTATTTGAATCAGAAGGTAGGTACTTGGAAGCCAGCAGGATCAAAGAACGCACCGAATTTGACCTAGAGATGATGCGCGAGCTGGGGTATTGCAGCGGCATCGAGAATTATTCCCGCTATTTTGATCGAAGGCGCCCCGGACAGCGGCCCTTTTGCTTAATCGATTATTTCCCGGATGATTTTTTAATGATCGTGGACGAAAGCCATGTCACACTTCCGCAGGTAAGGGCTATGTGGGGAGGAGACCGTTCACGGAAAGTAAACTTGGTAGATTATGGATTTAGGCTCCCTTCTGCTCTGGACAATCGCCCCCTTACCTTCAATGAGTTCGAAGCGATGGTAAATCAAATCATTTTTGTGAGTGCCACTCCCTCTGAATATGAGCTTCGTTTGACGGACGGTGTAGTAGTGGAACAGATTATACGCCCCACCGGGCTGTTGGATCCGATCATAGAAGTACGGCCTAGTCAAAATCAAATCCCGGATTTGATCATGGAAATAGAGAAAACCATTCAAGCGGGAGGACGCGTGCTGGTGACTACCTTGACAAAACGGATGGCGGAAGAACTGTCCAAGTATTTTGACAAGAAAGGGATCAAGTGCCGGTACATCCATTCGGAAGTGAAAGCATTGGACAGGGTAGAAATCTTGAGGGAATTGCGTCTTGGCGTGTTTGATGTGCTGGTCGGGGTGAATTTGCTGCGGGAAGGGCTCGATTTGCCCGAAGTTTCGTTCGTGGCCATTATGGACGCGGACAAGGAAGGATTTTTACGCAACCAACGTTCGCTGATCCAAACCATAGGACGGGCGGCCCGGAATGAGAATGGGCACGTGGTTATGTATGCCGATGCCATCACCCCGAGCATGCAACAAGCCATCGACGAGACCAATCGTAGGAGAGCTATTCAAATGGCATACAACCAAACCCATGGGTTGGTGCCTAAGACGGTAGGAAAAAGCAAGGATGCGATATTGGGACAAACCAGGGTGGCCGATTCGAAGAAGGATGCCAAGGTGTATGGCGAACAAGAGGAAATAGTGTCGATCGCGGCCGATCCGGTCGTGCAGTACATGGGAAAAGATGAATTGAACAAATTGGCGGAACGTACCCGCAAGGCCATGGAAAAAGCGGCCAAGGACATGGAGTTCATGGAAGCTGCCCG
>OUNM011178977.1_pt1 | contig 28532 bp, 25 predicted proteins | sample 1769961 | NCBI WGS metagenome assembly OUNM01 (sample SAMEA3914820, study PRJEB12502) | metagenome | biome: forest; material: soil | place: USA | collected 2012-03-12 | depth 0.3 m | reverse complement strand
GGGGTTGCTCCCGTCTGCTGCATGATCTGCTGGGCCATGGCCATGCCCACCGCCATTTCCGTGGCAAATCCCCCCGGGCCGCTGCCTCCTCCCGGTTGCGCCATGCCTTGGGCCATTTGGAATTTCACGTAATCGTTGAGATTCCCCACGGCGGCCATGGAAGAGCGTTTGTCGATCGCCTGCTCCACCTCCGGCGGCAGACTGATATTTTCCACGATCAGGCTGACGAATTCGATCCCGTACTTGGTGGTGGTGACCGGATTGATCAGAGGCAGCAATGCATTGCCGAGCTCGCTGTAGCGGGTCGCCACATCCAGCACCGGAATGTGCGACTGCGCGAGCGCTTCCGAGAAAAGGCTCACGATGCGCGGCCGCATGGTGTCGGCAAATTCATCGAGCCGGAAATGCTGATCCGTGCCGACCACTTCCTTCAGGAAAAGCTTGGGATCGCTGACGCGAAAATCATACGTCCCAAAGGCGCGCGTGCGCACGATGCCGAAATCGTTGTCGCGCATCATCACCGGGTTCGATGTTCCCCATTTGTTGCCGGTGAAAAGGCGGGTGTTGATGAAATAAACGTCGGCTTTGAAAGGAGAATCGAATCTGTACTTCCAACCCTTGAGCGTGGTGAGAATCGGAATGTTATCCGTAATCAAGTCATGCTTGCCGGGCTGAAAGGTGTCGCCGAATTGGCCAAGGTAAAGGAACTGGGCGACCTGCGATTCACGCACGATGAGCTGCGCGCCGCGCTTGATGGAGCGATCTTCGTCCGGCCAGCGATAGGAGAGTGTGTCGCGAGAATCATCGTTCCACTCGATGATCTCGATGAGCTCGCCGCGGATGAAATTCATGAGGCCCATAGGAAAAGGGAGTTAAGGGTTGAAGGAATCCCCAGCCTAGAAGAGTGCGCACCGGGCGCAATCACATTCCATTCCGCGAATTTTGCAGCCAGATGCGCATTGTTTCTCGAATTTCTCGTGAACTTTCGTCCGAACCTCAATATCACTTTCCCATGGACGATTGTAATGCTCTGTTCGAAGGTTCCATGACGACCAGCGATAACCCTTTCGCCACCCAGAATCTGAAGCTCCCTTATCATTTTCCTCCGGGGGTGACGTGGGAGACGCTCCTGAATCGGCTGGAAGGCCAGAGCTATTGCGCGGCGATTGTCGGCCGCCATGGATCGGGCAAAACCACGCTGCTTGAAGAGCTGGCGCCGCATCTCGAGGCTCGCGGTTTTCAGCCGGTCTTTTTCCGGCTGGAGGGCGAAGTGAGCATGCGCGAAAAGGAACGGCTGCCGGAGAAATTGAGGCACGTGAAAAGCCCGGGTTTTATTCTCATGGATGGAGCAGAGCAGCTTTCAACCCGTCACTGGCTGCCCGTGCGCGCTGCGGCGAGCGGGGCGGCGGGTTTTGTCGTGACGGTGCATCGAACCAGCCGATTGCCCACGCTTTTTGATTGCGAGACCAATGTGCCTTTGCTGGAAAATCTCGTGCAGGAGGTGGCCGGAGGCACGCTGCCGAGGGATGAAGCGGAGACGCTCCTCGTCCGGCATCACGGAAATGTTCGGGCGGTCTTTCAGGAATTGCACGACCGGTGGGTGGCGGATTGAGCGGGCGGATATTTGGCTGGATCAAGTAACACAAGAAGGACATTCTTTGCGGCGAGGGGTCGCGCTTCCTCAAAGAGAGGAGACGCCCGGGGATTGTTATAAAAATGATACACCTCCGTGCTCTTTCGGGAAGCGAAGCGCTGCGCAGATTCGCCCGCGGGCTGTTTTTTTTCCTGCCGCTGATGGCCGCCTTTCGGGCGGGTGCGCTGACCATCGACGTAAAACCCGAGGGGCCCGTTTCCGATTTGGCAGCCGCGCGCGACGCGGCGCGGAAAGCGCGTGCCGATGGCGAGCAAGGCGTAATCGCGGTTCGCATTGCCGATGGCACGTATTCGTTAACGGAGCCGGTTACTTTTGAGCCGCGGGATAGCAATGTGGCCTATATCGCGGCGGAGGGAGCGAAGCCGGTTTTCGTGGGCGGCCGAAAAATCACAGGATTTAAAGCTGGTGCGGATGGAGTGTGGACCGCGCAGATTCCGGAAGCACGCGACGGCAAATGGTATTTCGAAGCCCTGTGGGTGAATGGGAAGCGGGCCACGCGAGCGCGCACGCCCAATGAAGGTTTCTATCAAGCAACAGGGCAGCCCAAGGCGGCATTGCCGGATGTTCCGCCGGCGGGTGATGTTGAACACACGGTCCTGCAGTTCAAGCCGGAGGATCTGGCCTCGCTACGGGGCCTGAGCGCGCAGGAACTCCGCGACGTCAACGTCTATGCCTATCACGCATGGGATGTGAATCATCACCGTATTGCCGGGGCTCGTTTCGAAGACGGCACATTGCAATTCACCGGAGGAGGAGGATATGCTTTTTTTAAGCCGGAGCCGTGGCAGCGCATTCATTTCGAAAACTATCGTGCGGCCCTGGATGCGCCGGGCGAATGGTTCCTCGCAAGGGACGGGACGTTATCCTACATTCCGCGTGCGGGTGAAACGCTCGAGACCGCCGAAGTATGGGCTCCTGTGGCTCGGAAATGGATTCTGATCCAAGGTGATCCGGAGCATGATCACTATGTGACGGGCTTGCGATTCCAGGGATTGTCGTTTCGCTGGCAAGCTTATGAGCTGCCTGAAAAAGGGGTTCATTTTGGGCAGGCAGAAGCCTTGCTCGGCGCAACGATTGAAGCGGACGGAGCGAAGAATCTAACCTTTGAAGGATGCGAATTTTCCGGAACGCTGACGCATACGATGTGGCTGCGCAGCGGCTGCCATGAGTGCGCCGTGCGCCATTGCTGGCTCCACGATCTCGGTGCGGGTGGAATTTATATCGGAAATCCGGATGTCTCGAAGGAAGGGCCGAAGCACACCTCGGCAGTAACCGTCGAAGATTGCATCATTCATTCCGGAGGCCGTTACTTTACGGCTGGAATCGGCGTTGTCATTTTCCACGCGAGCGATTGCGCGATCCGCCATTGTGATATCGGCGATTTCTACTATTCGGCAGTGAGCGTTGGCTGGACGTGGGGATACCAGCAAAATGCCTGTGCGCGCAATCTGGTGGAAGAGTGCAATCTTCATCACCTCGGCTGGGCGATTTTGAGCGATATGGCGGCAGTTTATACTTTGGGCCCGCAGCCGGGGACGGTCATTCGCGGGTGCAATATGCACGACATCGGCGCGGCGACTTATGGGGGCTGGGGCATGTATAACGACGAAGGCAGCACCGGAATTGTCTGGGAGAATAACTTGGTGCACGAAACGCAGGACTCCGGCTATCACCAGCACTATGGCCGTGGAAATATCGTGCGGAATAATGTCATCGCCTTTTGCGCGGAGGAACATCTCCGCCGCAGCCGGGCTGAGGATTTCTTCGCGTTCGCTTTCGAGCGCAATATTGTGTTACTTGGCCCGGGAAAGCTCTTGGCGATTGAGGATAAGAACTGGCTGGATGGGCATGTCGATCTGCATAGCAATGTCTATTGGAAGCCCGATGGCCCGATCAAAAGTTTTGCCGGAAAATCTTGGAACGAGTGGCAATTCTCGGGACAGGACGCGGGTTCGGTGGTGGCCGATCCGCTCTTTGTCGATCCGGCGCATGGAGATTGGACGCTGCACCCCGAATCGCCTGCCCTGAAAGTGGGGTTTGTGCCGTTTGACTGGAAGAAAGCCGGAGTGAGCGGTGATGCAGCATGGAAGAAACTGGCGGCGGAGGAGTTTCCCAGGATGAAGTATGGGAAGTCGCGGTGAGGGACGGTAACAAGTAACGATAGCAACGGAAACAGGACATCCACCGAAGTGGCGGAAAAGACCAGCGCGCCCCCTGGGAACGCCAATCTCCAGATTGGCGAGTTTGGTAAATGGCGACCAGGTATCATAGCCCTTTGATCCTACACTTTCACTTATACCTACTCCCGCGCGGAGCGCGAAACGGTTTCGGAGAGGCGCTTTGAAAGCGCCTGGCGAGGCGCATGTACGTCACGCAACGTGGGCGGTTGAAAACCGCCCCTCCGACCACACATCCGCTGACCCTCGCACCACAAACTGCTCGAGTTACTTGCTAACTGACAGCTCAAAGGAGAATAGACTGGGGGCCATTTTTTTGAGGGCTTCGAGCGCGGAGGGATAGTCTTGGAAACCCGAGGCGGAGAGTTCGATGGCTTGCTGGCCGAGATTTCGCTGGCCGCGGAGAGCGTGCTGCAGGCGATCGGCGCGGGTTTGAAAATAGTCGCGAAGATCGTCCCGATTGGAACCTTCGTGAAGATAGTAAAACAGGAAGACGGGACCGGATTCCCGCCGAAATTCCATCGGCTCGAAGCGGATTGCACCGCCGGAAATGGGAATCGTTTCGGCGGGCATGTCGGCGACAAATTCCGCTCCTGAAGCTTGAAAGCAAACTTCCGGGCGATGCACGCGCGCCGATTGGGCCGAAGTCTTTCCGGGTTCCCAATTCATGGCACTGAGCTGCCAGCGGGCATTGCTTGAATCCAGCCAGGTGCCTATTTGTGCGCTGGAGCAAAGTAACAAGTCACGCGTGCGATCGTCGAGGGCCCCGGTCCTGAATCCCTTCTCCCCAGCCGGCCAATGGATTTGCAGGCGGGTGCCCTTGGTCGCGCCCTGTTCGTGAACTCGATACCACGCTTCCACCCCGGCGATGACGAGGCAAAACCACGCTGCCAGGGCTGCGGCGGCACCCAACGGCAGCGGACGAATTCGAACCCAGATGCCCTCCGTGAGTTCCTCGCGAACTGTGCGCCAGCGCCGCGCCAAAAGAAAGATGGGCGGCAGGGAGATGAGCAGGATGAGCCAGCCCGCGGGATCGTGCATTTGTTCCAGCGCGGCTATGCCGTGCCGGTAGGCGATCCAGACGAGTGTAATATTGCGCAGCAAGTTGAGCGCGAGCGCGAGCGCGAAGCTGATGGCCAGCAGCGCCAGCCGCCGCGGCACGGTTAGCCAGTAAATTTCGCCAATGGTCAAACCGGCGACGAGCATCGCTTGGAGCGAGCGGATGCCGCTGCAGGCGTCGGAGATGCCAATGGTGCCGATGCCAAGAGAAACGAGATTTCCCTGCCGCACCGCGCCGATACCCAGCCATTGCAACGCTTCGACGGACAGAGCCGCGACTCCCTGGGTGAGCGCCTGGATGACAGCGTTTTCCGCCCGCTGCGGCCAGGGAACGGCGCACAGAATGAACGCCAGCGGAAAGAGGAGATTTCTCGCGGCCAGCCAGCTCGTCTGGCGAGCGGTGAGCGCCAGCGTGTAAAGGATGACCAGTGCGGCGAGTGTGTAATTGATCAACGACCAGTCGGGCACCGCAATACAGACCCACCACACGGGCAGGATGAGAAACGCCGAAGCCATGGCCACAAACGCCGCCCCTTGTGAATGGATGTTTGTGGCGCTCGAAGAAGTCCATCTCCGGAAAACAAAATAAACGATGAGCGGCAGCACGGCCCAGCCGTATTCGTAGTCAGGCGCGAGCGTCCAGAATACCCGGAGGTGATTGACAAGTAACAACCACGGGAGCAGCCATGCCATGCTCGCGAGAATGCCGCCTGCAAGCCCGCCTCCAGACGCACGCTCGCGCGCGGTGCTCATTTTGGCGCGATCTTATTCCGCGCAGCCGCAAGGATTTCCCGTTCCTCGGGGAAAAAAATCCATTGATCCGCATCCTTGAGAAATTGCACGGCATCCGGATCGCCCTTGGCTGCGAGAATCCACCCGTAAGTCATGCCGGGCGCTGTGCCGAGCAGCGTTTCGCGGGGCACTGGCTTGAGGATTTCGAGCCCTCCGTCGATGTCGCCCTTTTGAAAATGGCCAAAAGCCGCAGTGGCGAGGAAATCGACAGACCGCGGGAAGCGGAGGCACAAATCAGCCGCCAGCTTTTCGGACCGCGCCGCCTCGCGATGCAAAAGAAATCCGAGCCACGCGAAATTATTTGCCGCCACAGGGTCGTCAGGCACGAGGTCGAGCTGGCGATTCTGCACTTTCAAGTAACCGGCCGCGTCCTGTTTCGCCAGATAGATTTTTCCGAGCGCCTCCAGCGCTTCCGGTGGCAAACCGCTTTCGTGCTCGTCTGCGGCGGCCCAAAGGGTTTGTTCCAGTTCTTTTGACCATTTCCAGCGGCTTGCCAGTTCAGTCAGCAGCGAAAGCTGCACGGCATCATGGCTGGCCCGTGCGACAATGCTTTTCCAAGTAGCGTCTTCCTTTTGTGCACGCTCGAGATCCGGCTCACCGGCGGTACGCTGGCGTCGCACCCATTCTTTCCAGGCGAGGCTGACGGCGGCCGCCTGTTTCCATGCTGAATCGTCAAGTAACGCATCGAGCTGGTCGATTTGCTTCCGTTCAGCCAGGGCGATCGCCGCGCTATATAAGCTCTGTGGGGAGCCCTGGAACTCAGGCGGCAGTTTTCCCCGGTAAGCGATAGCTTCCTCGTACATTTCGTGATCAATCAGCCAGCGTTGCGCGAGGTCTGCGCGTTCCCTTTTTTCCGCGGCCTCTTGCAGATAAGCCCCCAAGCGCGGTGAAAATTGGTCTGGCCGCCAGCGTTTGAGCGCGGCGAGCAACGGGAGATCGATTTCTCCTTTGCCTTGTTGAAGACACTCCTCCGCCCTCTGCAGCCAGGCGCTGAGCTGGGCGGGTTCGTTTTCAGCACTACTGGCAAAGTCGAGCAGTGTCGGAAGCGCCAGCGCACAGGTCGCCGGAGTCTGCGAAAATCTGTCCAGGATCTCCGCAGCCGCATTTCGCTGCGAGGGATCACGCGAGAGAATCCGAAGTTTTGCCTGGTTAATGAGAATCACCGGCTGGCCTGGCACCCGTTTCAAACCTTCCGTGTAGGCTTGATCCGCCCGTTCGACCCTTTTGGCGGCGAGATAGCAAATTCCGAGAAGATTGAAGTAGCGCGCCTGGCTGACCGAAGGTTCCGCAGGCTTGTCGCCGCGCTGAGTCAGGAGATTCAATGCCTGCCGCCATTGGCTGAAATCGACGGCTGCCTCAGCGTAGTCCAGCAGAGCAGCGTCGTCTTTGGGCTGGAGACCGCTCAAGTGCCCACGTATGATAACGAGTTCCGGGTCGTGCGATTCGGCGAGAAACTCGGCGCAAGACTTCAGCGTGGCGATGCTATCCGGCTCCTTTTGCAGTGCCAGGGTGTACAGTCGGCGAGCTTCACGGGGGTTGTGCCCTTTGCGCTGCTCTTCTGCGGCGTGGAGGAGCCGACGCGCCATGAGACTGCGGTAGGCGGGACGGCCCAAAATGACCCCGCAACCCAGAGCTACGATAACGAGGAAAAGAACTAGGAGGCGGCTCACGAGTAAAAGAAAAACCCGATACAGAAAGGGGGAAAGAAAAACGTCACCTGACGCAGCGAATTGGCGCCCACGCTACTTTGCCTCTTCTCCATCCGGGTATCATTAGCTCCCATCCCGAATGGAATCCCTGCAGGAGTAAATCTACTCGCTCCCCGAAAACCGAGCGGAAACTCTACCGATCAGCCCGCCAATTCTCCGGCGTTCCGTGCAGCAAACAGCGCCCAGGAGCAAGCTGACGGCGAGAATGGATTTGGGCTCCGGCGTGACCGGTGCTTCGACGTCGATACCTGTAATCGCGAAACTATTGCTATTGCCGCTGCCAGTGAAATGCAGGTCCACTGTCGCCGTGCTGTGATTGGTGACGTTGAACGTGAGCAATTGCCCGGAGGTCGCCGTGAGAGTTGTCCCTTCGACCGTTACCGTGAGCGCGGCGGTGCCGGTAAAGTTTACTTTCACCGTGTACGTGCCGTTCGAAGGAAGAAACGTGTTCGCGACAGCGGTGACATCCGGAATGACGTCCAGCGTGAAAGAGCCGTTAGCGATACTAAAAGAACCGCCGGTTACAGAGGCGCCAGTTGCTTTGCCACCCGTTGTGACATTAAAATCTCCCACTGTCCCACTCGCAGGAAGCGATCCACTCGTCAGTGTGCTTTCAGTTGGATTTACGACGATATTAGCCATCGCAGCAGATGCCATAGCCGCAATGGCGCAAAACGACATGAAGGCGAATTTGAGCGGGTGATTCATATCCGGATGGGTGGTTTTTGGGTGTATTTTGGCGTCTGAATGCGACTGTGCAGAGCACAATTCGTGCGGCATCTTGGAGCATAACTTCTAAAAAGCCAGCACTTTCGAAGGTCAAAAGGCGGTTTTGTGGGCTTGCTGGCGTTAAAGGCGACAAGTCCCGCTTGTCCGGATTCGCTCTATTATGAAGAATGGTGATCCGAAATGCCTTCGTTGCCGCTCCGTATTACCCATTTAATTGCTGCGCTCGGAGCGCTCCATAGTGGTTGCTCCGGGGTGAAAAGCGGTTCAGAAGGCTCATACGTGGTCACGGCCCCCACCGCAGCCTTTTACAAATACGGTCCATCGCAAGGGTCAGGTCCCGACCAAATGCTCTCGAGAGGCCAGCATCTCACCATGCTGTCCCATCAATACGGCTATAGCCGGGTGACGACTGAGACCGGGATGACCGGCTACATCCGGGATGGGGATATCATCGCCGCTCCCGCGACTCCAGCTCCGAAGCTGGCCAATGTGCCGCCACCGAGCCCGGCCAACCGAAAGCCTTCGCGCCCCACGCGCGAAAGTGTTGAATCGGAGCCAGTCGTGATTTGGGATGGAAACGGCGGAGCACCCGCCCAGCCTCCTTTGCCGGAGAAGTCGGAAAAGCCCGCCGCGACATCGTTTCCGGCGCCGAAGCCCGCTTCGCCATCGTCACCCGCAAGTTCATCAGGCTCGTCGCCGCCGTTTCGCTTTTGATTTGCCGCAGTGGTTTGCGCGACACCGTCTGCGGTGTTGTTCGCTACAAAGGATGGAGAACCGGGGAGGCCCGGGATTTCGCCTTGCGAAAACGAGCGCTTGGGTGTCCTGTGACGGGTTCGGAACATTTCATGAGTCAATTCAAAATTTCGCGCTGGCTGAAGGCCGCGCTCACAGTGCTGATCTGCTTTACTGCGTTGCCGTGCACGGGCTGGGCGCAGCGTCCTTCTGCCCCCAGCAGCTACGGCACGCCGGGATTTCCTTCCACTGACGCACCGGGCGCACCTAGGCGGCCGGCCGCTGATGTGGAGGCTCCCGCCGCTACCGGCACCGTATATTCGCGGGTCAACGTCGGTGATGACTACGTGCTGCGTCCGGGAGACAAGGTTTCCTTTTCCGTGGCCGAAGAGCGCAAAGCGCCGCAGGAACTCACCGTGATGGCTTCCGGCGAAATCGATGTGCCCTACATTGGCCGTTATTCGGTCGCGGGCCGGTCATGCCATGCGGTGGAAGCGGGATTGAAAGCCGAGTTGGAAAAGAAATATTTCAAGCATGCGACCGTGACGCTGGCGCTGAACCAGGCGGGAGCCATGCCTCTCACCGGCACGTCGAATATCCGCGTCTATTTTACAGGCGCCATCCGGGCGCAAGGGGCGCGCGAGTTTACCCCGGATAACACCATCACTGTGAGCAAAGCCATTCTCATCGCCGGCGGCTTTTCTGATTTCGCTGATCAAAAGAAGGTGCAGCTTATTCGTCACCTGCCGAATGGAAAGAGCCAGATCACGGTAGTGAATGTGCACGATGTCCTCCTGGGGAAACCGGGGAATGATCCAGTGCTGCAAGGCGAAGATCTGATTCGTGTTCCCGAGAAGCTGATCAATTTCTAGGTGATCGCGTTTCTTACACTCCACCCCATATTAAGGCACGCACTCCGGTGAATGTAGTTAAGTCCATGACCCCGTCTCAGCAAGCGGAACGCTGGGCGGCCATTCTTCTTCGCATCCGTTCCGTTATCCGCCGGTTTTGGTGGATTCCGCTGCTGACCATCTCGCTTGGCTTGGGCGTCGGCGGCATTCTCGCCTTTCGCGAGGAGACATGGTTTCGCTCCACCGCGAAGCTGATGGTGAGCGGGCGGATTCAGGTGAATGAAGGCAACGCTTTTACAGAGGAAGGCGCCAATTTCATCGGCACTCAGATCGAGTTGATGAAGAGCGCGAAGGTGCTGGATGCCGCAGCGGCACGCGTTCGTGCCGACGGCAAAACTGCGCCGTCGGCGGTCTCGGATCTGCAGATCAGCGTCCTGCCAAACACCTCGATTTTCATCCTGCGCGCCACCGCGCGTACGCCGGAGTATAGCCTCGCCTTTCTCGACGCGATCATCGCCGAATACATCGCCCTGAAACGGGGAATTCGGACGGAAAAATCCGACTCTGCAATTTCGGCTCTCGCCGATGAGATGGTGCGGCTGGATAAAGAACGGCAGACAGCGGAGGACGAATCAGAGCAATTCCTCAAGGAGCATAGCCTCGTCATCCTGAAGGAAGGAGAGAACACGGCCGCAAAATACCTTGCGGACCTCAACCAGAGGCTGGCCGATTTGAAAACGCAGGCGGCGCTCTTCGATCATCTCGAGCTGGATGAGCTTCGCGGCCTGAAAGCGAGCGCGGCGAAGGGTCCCGACAATCCCGGCGACGGAAAAGAGGCGGATTTCATCGTGCAGGCTGACTATTTAAAGGCGCAGCAGGAGCTGCAGCTTTTGAAACAAAAGCGAGAGGAGCTGGCCAAAAACCTTCGCGACGATCATCCGGATATCGTGGCCCTCGATGCCCAGATTTCCGAACAGAATCGGAACCTGCAGGTGCACAAAGAAGTGGCCCGCAAAGAATTGGAAGTGCGGCGGCAATCCCTGGCGTCGCAAATCAAGGCGATCGAGGAAGAGGTGGAATCGTGGAAGACCAAAGCTTTGGATATCGGACGCCTCATGGGCGAATACGGGCGGATCCAATCGAAAGTGGAACGCTCGAAGACGGCTTACGATCGGATTCTGCAAAGCATCGGCGCGGTCGATTTAACGAAGAATTTGCAGCAGGACGTCGTTTCCGTGCTGGAAAAACCCTCGGCCCCGGAAAGCGTGCGGCCCGGAATGGGGAGGACGCTCGCTACTTCCGCGATGGTTGGATTCATCATCGGCGCGTGCATTCTCTTTTTGCTGGATCGCAGCAGCACCCAAATCGCGTCGCCGGAAGAATTCGTGGCGGATTTTGACGAGCGGCTCATCGGCATCGTTCCGAAGGAGCGGGAAGCCGGCGACCGGCTCCAGATGGCGGACGAGCGGCACGCGTTTTCGGAGGCATTTTTCAATCTCCGCTCGTCGTTACTTTTCCTCGAGTACCAGGGGCCGATGCCTAAAATTTTCCTGATCACCAGCTCCATCCCGAACGAAGGGAAATCGACGCTCGCCGGGAATGTGGCGCTCGCCTTTGCCTTTGCGGGTTCAAAGACGCTGCTCATCGATGGCGACTTGAGACGCGGCGCAGTGCATGACCGGTTTAAAGTGCCGAACGACAAGGGATTCGCAGAATTCCTGCAGGGGCAGGTGAAAAATTGGCGCGACGTGGTCTTTCCGTCCGATACGCCCAATCTTTTTGTGATGCCGCGCGGCGGCCACATCTACCAGCCCAGCAAGTATTTCGTAAACTCATCCACCGACCAATTCCTTCGGGAGATTTACAAGGATTTCGATCAAGTAATCATCGATAGCTGCCCGGTGCTGGCCGCGGATGATACGACGAGCCTGGCGCCAAAGGTCGATGCGGTGCTGGTCATCGCCCGCATGGGTGTGGTGAGCCGGAGGCATGTGATGACGACGCTCACCTCGCTTCGCGCCCGCCAGGCAAATGTGCTCGGCTTCATCCTCAACGGCGTGGATGAACGGATGACTGGGTATAGCTACTACTCGTACACGGAGTATTATAACAAAGATAACAAAGGCGAGCGGACCAAGGCCGGAGCAGCGAAGTAGGGGTGCCCTGGGAGCGCTGGCGTCCTTGCCGGCGCGATGGTAATGGCTGTGGCATGGGCGTCCCGCCCGTGGTTTCCCTCCCCATGGGCGAGACGCCCATGCTACGTTGCATTTGTCCTCTCCCGGCTGTTGTTACTTGACGCCCGACACCTGCATTTCGTCGGCAGCCCGCAGGATGCCGTCGAGCAACGTGGCCCACTCTTCCGCGGCAGTCTCCCACCCGCTGCTAAAGCGCAATATGCGTCCTGCGATTTCTGGTCCGATGCCCATGGCGGCAACGACGTGCGACGGTTCTTCACGGCCACTGGCGCATGCCGAACCGGTGGAAGTGGCAAAGCCCAGTTTGTCGAGCTTCACCACCCAGCGCTGGCGGCAATCGATTTCCGGCATGATGGCCGAGACGGTATTCCAAAGCCGGTTTTCCTGAATGCCGGCGATTTGGATTTCCGGCAGAGCTTTTTGGAGATCGGAGATGAATTGATCGCGCCATACGGTGCGCGGTCTTTCTTCGCCTCTGCTCAGGAATGATTCGCGCACCTCGAGCGCTGCGATCATGGCCAGAATCCCGGCGACGTTTTCCGTGCCGGCGCGGCGTCCGTCCTCCTGTTTGCCTCCGACAAGTAACGGAGAAAGCCGCGGTGTCGCGGGGCATTTGAGAAAACCGGCGCCTTGCGGCCCGCCAAATTTGTGGGCGCAACCACTCACAAACTCGCACTCGCCGAGATCACGCGCGGGAAGTTTGCCGATCCACTGCGCGGCATCGCAGAAATACGGAACGCCGTGCTCACGGCACAGCAACGAGATTTCGCGCCATGGTTGGAGCACCCCGGTTTCGTTATTTGCCGCCATGCAGGCGACCACGGCGGGCCGTTCCTTGCGAAGCGCATCGCGCAGCCAGTCGAGATCGACCACGCCTCCTGGATTCACCGGGATCAGCCGATGCCGTTTCGGGAACCAGCACTTCGCACTCGCGAGGATGCAGGGATGCTCAATGGCAGAAATCCACGCCTCGCCTTCGGCGGATGCGAAGTGATGGAGGACGGTGTTGTTTGCTTCCGTCGCACCCGAGGTCCAGACGATGTCGTGAGGTTCACAACCTAGCCAGCCGGCCAGCTTTTCTCGCGCCGCATCGAGGGCGGTTTCGGCGCGCGCGCCGAGGCGGTGCGGACTGGAAGGATTGCCGATATAACGTGAAACTGCGTCGAGCCAGGCGTCGCGGGCCGCGTCGCAGAGCGGAGAAGTGGCGTTGTGGTCGAAGTAAAGCACTTGGCGATGAGAAGGCGGCCTCGCCGCGTCGGTGCGAACTCTCAACTCTCAACTCTCAACTCTCAACATCCAAATCGAGCGCAGCGTGCCGGGCACCCCAAATCACTAGATAATCCCGTTGATTCAGGTTTGTGCATGGAGAATTCGATAAAGAGCTTAGCTATATCAATCGTGCCACGTTCGCCGCTTTTCCATCTGCACGCACGTAAGCCTCCGCTTCGCGCACGCCGATTTCTCGTCCACGGAAAAGTTGCATGATGTGGTGATGCTCGTCGTAAATTCTGTCTGGCTTTTGGCTGGTGTGGGCGAAAAGCGCCGCCTTTTTGCGGTCGGCCACCTCGGAAATATCTATATAAACCGTGGGATGGAATTGCGCGGTCTGGTCACCGGCATCCACTTCATAGTAGTAAAGGTGAAAGCTGCGTTTCAGCCGAATCCACACCTGATACGTAAGCAGCGAGGCCACCTGGTGATCGGGATGAGAATCGAGGGGCCAATGAGCGAAGACGATGTGCGGATCGATTGCTTTGATCAGTTCCTGCATTTTGCGAATGGCCGCGGGATGGAAGGCTGTGTCTCCATCGATCTGGCCAAAAAAGATCGGCTCCGCGCCGATCAATTTACACGCCGCTTCCGCTTCGGCGGTGCGGATGGCGGCCGCCTCGTCGTTAGCCTTTCCCCGGATGCCGGCTTCGCCACGCGTAAGATAAACGATCTTCACATGATGGCCGGCATCGGCCAGCAACGTAAGCACTCCGCCGCAACCGGATTCCGGATCATCGGGATGTGCACCGACGCAGACCACGTTCAGGCCGGTGGTATTTTGGCCGGGTGCTGGCGAAGTGCCGGCGGCTTCCGAAACAGAGGGAGCGAGCAGGGCCAGAAGGCCGGCCTTTTTGAGAAAGTCTCTGCGATCCGGCATAGAAGAGGGATTTCCGGTAGGATCAACGGAGCTGGCGCGAAAAGGCAATGAAGGATTGCGTAGCGTCGAATGGGAAGCCATCTGCCGAGCTAACAAACCCGGCCTCAACCGGTTACCCCCGAAGCCGAACGCACGATCCCCGACCCTGAGCCTTTTCAGGCAGCGCGCCAGCGGCTAAACGACACTTCATGCCAGCCGAACCGCGCAAGACCGAGTTTTACAAGCGGTCCAATTTTGTCACGCATCTACCCGCTGATTGCGTGTACAGCCCATCGCACTTTTGGATGGCCCGGCAGGAAGATGGCCGCTGGCGGATCGGGTTTACGAAATTCGCCACGCGCATGCTGGGGGAGATCGTGGATCATCAATTCGAAAAGAAGCCGGGTGAAGCGATTTGCTCTGGGGAAATCATTGGCTCCATCGAGGGATTCAAGGCGATTTCGGACATCTATTGCATCGCCGAGGGGACTTTTTCCGGGAGCAATCCGGACCTTCGCGACCATATCGAATGGGTAGGCGAAGATCCGTACGGCGGAGGCTGGCTCTATGCGGTGGAAGGCGTGCCCGACGCCCGCTGCGTCGATCTTTCTGCGTATCGCCGCTTGCTCGACACGACGATCGACCGCATCCTTGAGAAGCAGAAGACCGAGGAAGAAGCCCCATGAGCATTTCATCCGCCGCACACGACTCGAAAGACCGGACCAAAGCCCGCTACATTATGATTGGTGGCTTTCTCGGTGCGGGTAAGACGACAACAGTCGCCGCCCTCGCCCAGCGCCTCACGGCGAAAGGGCTGAAGGTGGGGCTGATCACCAATGATCAGGGCAGTGAATTGGTGGATACAGCAACTCTGAGGGCAAAGGGTTTTGCCACGGAGGAAATCCCCGGTGGCTGTTTCTGCTGCCGTTTCAATTCGCTCGTGGAGGCCGCGGAGCGCCTCGATGCGGCATCGAGTCCCGATGTATTCATCGCGGAACCGGTGGGAAGCTGCACGGATCTCGTCGCGACCGTGACTTATCCGCTGCGCCGAATTTACGGGGATCAATTTAACATCGCTCCGCTCAGTGTGCTGGTTGATCCCATCCGCGCGGAACGAATCTTCGGCCTCGCCGACGGACGGAAATTTTCTGAGAAGGTGCTTTATATCTACGGCAAGCAACTGGAAGAAGCGGACCTCATCGTGATTTCGAAATCGGATCTTTTGGATGCGGCGCGGATGGCCGCTTTGCGGGAGCGGATTGCTATTGCTTATCCGCGCGCGGAAATCCTCGAAGTCTCTGTGCGTGAGTCACGTGGATTAGAGGGATGGTTTTCACAAGTCGAAACGGGTGAGCAACGCGGAGGAGAGGCGATGGAGGTTGATTACGAGATTTATGCGGAAGGAGAGGCGTTACTTGGTTGGTTGAACGCAACTGTGCGGCTGGAAAGCGGCGCGCCTTTTGAAGCGCAGTTAATGCTCGAGCGTCTGGCGCGCTCGATCCAGGAGCGTCTCGCTGGAGCGGAGATCGCGCACTTGAAGATGACCCTGAGCCCTGACTCGGGCCTCGGAGACATTGCGGTGATCAATCTCGTGCGCAGTGATTTCGTACCGGAGCTTTCTTTAAGACTGGAAGCGCCGATCAGTGGCGGGCAATTGATCATTAATCTGCGAGCGGAGGCGGCACCCGAAGCACTCCGGGACGCGGTTCGAGGTGCGGTGGGCGATCTCGATGGAATTGGGGAACGGGCGCGCGGCACGCTGGAGCATCTGGAGTACTTCCGGCCCGGAAAACCGCAACCCACACATCGCGACACTCGCCTGGCCACGGTTTAGATGCGTTACTTGTAAATCTATGAGCGATCTAGCGCCTTGCCTCCTCTATTGCCACTGCCAGTACGCGCAGGTGGTTCCGCGCGAGGTGAAGGAGGCGGTGCTCCGGCGCTTGTGTGAATCGGGCATGCCATTTGAAGCGGTGGCGGATCTTTGCGAAATGTCGGCTCGGCGCGATCCGGCATTGCAGCGATTGTCTGCAAATGGTGCGGTGAAAATTGCCGCGTGCTTTCCGCGAGCCGTAAAGTGGCTTTTCGCCGCGAGCGGCGCGCCTTTAAAGCCGGAACAAACGGAAGTGCTGAATATGCGGGTGCAAAGCGCGGATGAGGTGGTGGAAAGACTGATGGCGGGGGATGTGCGGGGGAATTTGCCGGTGAGAGGGCAAGCCCGAAACGAGAACGGCGAAGAACCGGAAGAAAATCCGAAACCAGAATGACGAATGACGAAGGAAGACCGAAATCCAAAGTCCGAAGGGGAACGTTTTCGTTATGCGATGAGTATCGGATGGCATCCTATAAACTTTCCGAAGTCGCTGTTGTTTTTCCTCTTGGCACTATGATCTCTCGATTTCCGCCGCCAAACGCCGGGCTTCCCGGAAACGCTTATTCAGCGACTACGCCTGTTCGTCATTCGTACTTCGGGCTTCATTCGTCATTCTGATTTCGGATTTCCTCACATGGCTTTAACCCAACCCAACCTCCGCGTGCTGCTTTACGAAGGCCCGGCGTCGCAGCCGCTGGCCGCCACCGATCGCTTCACGGCCATCGCGTCTCTGCTGGAGCGCGGGTACTCGGTGACTTCAAGTAACGGAACGAGCGCGGTTGCGCCGGCGGATTCCAGCCCCGTTCTGGTGGTGGGAAAGTTTGAGGGAGGAACTGCGCCGGAGTTCTCCGCCAAAGGTGCAAATGTGCAGACGCACGATCTCGCCAAGCATGATTTGCAGCAGCTCGGGGATTTGGTGGAAACCGCGCGTTCGCAGATGCAGGCCGCGCCCCGCGGCGAGTGGAAGCCGTGGTTTCCGGTGATCGACTACGATCGCTGCACCAATTGCATGCAGTGCCTTTCGTTCTGCCTCTTTGGCGTATATGGCGTCGATGGCGAGCGGCGTATCCAGGTGCAAAACCAGGACAACTGCAAAACGAATTGTCCCGCCTGTTCGCGCGTGTGCCCGGAAGCCGCAATCATGTTTCCGAAATACAAGGCGGGGCCGATCAATGGCGACACCGTGAGCGCGGAGGATTTGAATCGGGAAAAAATGAAGATCGATATCTCCGCACTGTTGGGTGGCGATGTCTATGAGATGCTGCGCGCACGCAGTGACCGGGCAAAGAGCCGTTTTTCCAAAGAGCGCGATTCCGGCAAAGCGCTCACGGAGCGCCAGAAATGCCTAGTCAAGCTCGCGCAAGCTGGGGACATTCCGGCCGAAGTGCTCATGTCGCTGCCCTCACCGGAAGAGATCCAACGCCGAGCAGAAGAAGCCGCCGCCAAAGCGCAAGCGGCGTTGGCCGGCCGGCCGCAACCCTAGTTACGGCTTATGTTTCCACAACTCGCCGCACGCATCCTTTCCACTACCGATCCGCGGTGTCTGGGCAAGTTCATGTGGAATTTTGGCATCAAAGGAATGCTTTCGGTCGAGCGATTCAAACGACGCAAAGCACACGGAGAGTTCTTTCCGCCGTTCCTTTACATATCGATCATCAACTCGTGCAACCTGCGTTGCCAGGGATGCTGGGTGGACGTGGAAGCCCCGCGCGAAATGATTTCGCGTGACGACTTGAATCGGCTGATCCTCGACGCAAAGGCGCATGGCAACAGCTTTTTCGGCATCCTGGGTGGCGAACCATTTTTGCATCCGCATTTATTAGATATCCTTGCCGATCATCCGGATTGTTACTTTCAGCTATTTACCAATGGGCAGATGATTACGGCGGAAGTGGCGCGCGAACTGCGCCGCCTGGGAAATTGCACCCCGCTCATTTCCATCGAAGGCCGGCAGGCGGTAAGCGATGAACGGCGGGGGAAAAAGGATGTGCTCAATCGCTCGCTACGCGGCTTGGACAATTGCCTGGCGGAGAAAATTCTCACGGGTGTCGCCACGAGCGTATGCCAGACGAACATCGGCGATTTGCTTACGGAAGAGTGGCTTGATGAATTGATCGAGCGCGGAGTGCATTACACTTGGTTTCATACCTACCGTCCGGTCGGTCCGAAGATGAATCCGCAACTCGCGCTGCGCCCCGAGCAACTCGTGGAAGTGCGGCGTTTCATTACCCAAATGCGCGCCCGCAAGCCTATCGGAATCATCGACGCTTACTACGATGGCGAAGGCCAGGCGCTCTGCCCGATGAGTACGGGTATTTCGCATCACATTAGTCCTCGCGGCGACATCGAGCCCTGCCCGATCATTCAATTCGCTAAGGAGGATGTGCGAGATTCGCGTGGAATCTTTGCCACGATGCGCGACTCCGCCTTTTTGCGTGATTTTCGCGAGCTCTCCGCGAATGCCACGCGTGGTTGCGTCGTGCTGGAGCGGCCCGATCTCGTGAAGGAGTTAGTAAAGAAACACGGCGCGCGTGACACCACGATTCGCGGGACGGCCATGGCGGAACTCGACGCGATGGAGGCACGTTCCTCGCAGTGGCTGCCCGGCCAAGAGGTGCCCGAAGAGCACTGGATGTACCGTTGGGCCAAGCGGTGGTGGTTCAATGATTTTGGTGCGTATGATAAGCTGTCCAAAGCACCAAATGGCAATGCATCAGTCGCGAACCAGAACAAGTAACGTTTCCGGAAACGCTGGCGTCCTTGCCGGCCAGTTGGTCGACTGCCGTGGCATGGGCATCTTTCTCGTAGTTTAAATAAATCTGTGGTAACACTTCACCAGCCCCGTGGCGGCGAGACAATATAGCCTGGGGCAAAGCGCAGCAACGCCCCAGGAAACCTGGGCCACACCACGCGGCAAGTGCTGTAAGCACGTTACCAAGAGAGGCCGTACGCGATGCTGATGCTTCTGAGCCGAATTTCCATCTGCTTGGTTTCGATGATTTTCATGGCTACTGCCTCTGCAAAGCCCCTGTGTGTCGTGCTTACAGCACTTCACGCGTTGGCGATTGGATACCTGGGGCGCCGCTGCGCTTTGCCCCAGGCTATATTGTTTGGCCCCCGATGGGGCCTTCTCAGCGTGGCCACAGAAAAAGTGAGATCAACTCTAGTTGACCGACCGAAGAGACCCCACCGTTGCGATACAACAAATCGCGCATATCACCGAGAAGAAAGCAGCGACGAGATAACATATTCGGTAAACTTCCATGGAGATCGATTGACCAAGAATCCGAATGTGAAGCATTGAGTTTGTCACCACCAGATAGGTATCAGTTTGCTTCTCAAGTCGCGGCGCTTTCACATAACCTAGAACACTGAAGGAGAGTGTCAGAAGAGCAAAGATAATGGTGGCCACTTTCATATCTTATGGAAGTAGATCACTCATATACAAAGTGCGCGGCTTTGCGCAAGAAAGGGGGTGATCCCCCAGCCGCTATTTCTTTCCCCGCTCGATGCCAGTGTGCAGCGCGGCAATCGCGTGGTCGATCTTATCCACCATTTTTTCGTGGCGACCTTCTTTGGCGGCTTCGATGGCCTCATTGACTAGTTCAATTCCTTCCACGCGTTTTCCGCCTTTGTCATGCGCCGCCGTTTCCAGATCCGCTCGCGCGTCTTTGAGCAGCGGCAGCGGATGATTCGCTGTCTTCGCGGCTTCGAGCAGTTCGATGCTGCCGCGCATGTGGGGCTGGCCGGCGAGGGCAACCGACGCAGTGGCGAGCGCAGCAGCGGCGGCAAGAGTGAAACAACGGGGAAGGAATTTCATAGCAAGCGGAGCATTTCATAAGGGATTCTCGTTCGACAAGTTGCATTCCTGTAATCTAGGGAATGCGCTGATTTAATGGTCCCGGTGATCTCGCGGATCTTTTTCCGCGGGTCTGCGTTGCTTCTGAGTCTGTTATTTGTTTCAATAGCATCCTTCGTCGCGCCTTGACCCACGAGAAAATCTCTCGCGGTCTCACCCGGACCATTAAATCAGCGCTTCCCTAGTAATGCCGAAGCCTCACTAAAGGCTTCGAAGATACGCAGTAATTTGGCGGATATCCGCGTCTCCATGTTTTTTGGCAAACGACGGCATTTCGCCGCGGATGCCCGTGGTGATCACCGCTCTGATCCGAGCGTCGCTGATCCTCAAACCATGCAGGTCCGGCCCATCGGCATCCTCGCCGCTGCCGTGGGCATCATCGCCGTGGCAGTGCGCGCAACTGCGCACGAAGAGGGCGCGGCCCGCCGTCGGAGTGACGGCGGGCGCGTTACTTGATTGCGCGAGCGGCGGCTGCGCATTGAGGAGCTCTCCTCCCCAGTACCCCGCGGCTACCATCAATCCCGACGTAATCGACAGTAGCGCGAGGTAAAGGAGGAGCACTCGGCGCGGCGCATCTTCCGGGATGCGCAGCCGCCAGGCGCAAAGAGCGAGGAGCAGGGCAAAGGCGGGCCAGACAAAGAGGTGGTGCCACAAAAGAGTGGCATGTCCCCAGATCTGTCCGCGCGTGAGGATGAGGCCGGTGGCCGCGGCACCGCAACCGCCGGCGCCCGCGAGAAGGATCATGACGAACGCGGCGGACCGGAGCCGTTGCCGGTACAGCGTGGCGGGCACCACCAGCGCCCCCGCCTCGCAGGCCAGCGAGGCGAGGACGAGGGCGATGGGAAAATGCGTGGCCCCGGCGTGGAGTTTCGCAAAGACAGAGGAATCAAACATGGTTACTTGATCCCCTATTTTCCGGCCAGCGTGGAATCGACGATCGCCAGGCTATGCGATGTCTCCACGTAGGAAACCGTGGTCAGCCCGAGAAAACTCCGCAGCTTTTCCGCGGGCACGAGCATCGGGCCGGGCTTCGGCGCTTTGCCCGGTTCAGGTTGTGGAAAGCCCGTGGCGCGTGCCGTATGGAAGGTGATATTCCCTTCCACTTTCTGCATCGCTTGATGGATGTGGCCATTCAAGATCGTGACCGAGCCGAAGGAGCGGAGCATTGTCAGCGCCTGCGCGGCGTCATCTGTGCCCCAGCCCCATTGCGGATAGATCGTCCACAGCGGGATGTGCGCGAAGACGACGATCGGCGTGCTCTTTGAAAGCGCGGCGAGATCCTTTTGCAGCCAATCCAGTTGCGCCGCGCCGAGCACTCCGAGGCCGCCCTCCTTCACATCAGCCACATTTACGAGCCCGATGAAATGGACACCTTTTTGATCGAAGCTAAACCAGCCGCTGCCTTGCGTTCCTTTGCCGAAGCGCTTGAGATATTCCGCGCCATTGTCGCTGAGGATATCATGCTCGCCCGGGACATAGAATACTTGCTTCGTCTTGGATCCCTTCAGCATTTGCTGGAGATCGTCGAATTCACTCGCCTCGGAAAGATGGGTGAGATCGCCCGTGTGCAGGATGAAATCCGGCTGCCGGGGCTGCGCATTGATCCGCGCGATGGTCTCGCGGAAGGTCGCGGCGACGTCGGGATTGGCGGGTTTGTTAAATCCGATGTGGCTGTCGCTGATTTGCACAAAGGTGAAATCCGCGGCCGGAGAACCGCCGGCGGCGTGAGCCTGCCCTGCGAGCATACGCGAGCCCAGAAGGCCGCCGCTCACGGTCCAGAGGACGCCGGTTCCCGCCCAGGCCATGCACTTGAGAAATCCGCGGCGGTCCACGGAATCTTCGGAATGATTTTCGGTAATGATGTCGGACATAGTTTTTTCAGTTTTGAGTTTCTGCACGAGCACAGTGACTCGTTGCGTCCGTCCGAGACCTGGAATGCCCCGCCGTTATTCCCGAAATTCACAAAAAGAATTTCCCGGGAATAAAATCGGCCCCTCGCCGGTATTGTCTTATCTGAAACCCAATCTGTGCGCCTCGTGGATACCGATCAAAGCCAGTCATTCGAGCTCCTCATCCTGCCTCACCTGGATGCGGCTTATAACCTGTCACGCTGGCTTACCGGCAGCGAGCGGGACGCGGAAGACGTCACCCAGGAAGCCTGCCTGCGGGCGTTTAAATTTTTCGCCACCTTTCGCGGTGAAAGCGCCCGTGCCTGGTTTCTGACCATCGTGCGCCGCACCGCCTGGAGCTGGCTGCAGAAACATCGGGGCTATCGCGAGGAACTGGAATTCGATGAAGAGCTCCACGGTGGCGAAGATGTCGCCTCGAATCCGGAAGCAGTGATCATGCGGCAGGCGGATGTCGCCGCGGTGCGCACCGCTATTGAAGGGCTCCCTCCGGAGTTTCGCGAGGTGCTGGTCCTGCGTGAACTCGAAGGCTGCGCTTACAAAGAAATCGCCGACGTTGCAGGCGTGCCCATTGGCACGGTGATGTCACGGCTGGCGCGCGGACGCCGCATGCTCCAGACCGCACTTTCCACTCACGCCCAATCGGGAGGACTTTCATGAACTGCCAGGATATCCAAAGGCTTATACACGCACATCACGACGGCGAACTGGACACCGCGCACACGCTCGAGTTCGAGCATCATCTCGCGGATTGCCCCGCTTGTTTCACCAAAGTGCGAAATTTAAACGGGATCAGTGTATTGGTCCGGAGCGAAGCGCTTCGCTATCAAGCTCCGGCGGCCTTGCGGCAATCCATTCGCACGGCCTTGAGCGACGCCGCGCGCGCGGAGCAAAGCGCACCGGCGCCGGGCCGCTCCCGCTGGCGCGAAGCATTAGGTGTGGCGGCGATCGTCGTGATCGCGGCGACCCTGGCGCTCCAATGGCGGCTGCCTGGCCGCGAAGACCCGCTCCTTGCGGAACTCACCTCGAGCCACGTGCGTTCGCTCATGGTGACGCATCTTACGGACGTGACTTCCACCGATCAGCACACGGTGAAGCCGTGGTTTGACGGCAAGCTCGATTTCGCGCCACCGGTGATTGATTTCAAAGAAGCGGGATTTCCGCTTTCCGGCGGACGCATGGATTACATCGCCAACCGGCCTGTGGCGGCGCTCGTCTATGGGCGAAACAAGCACTGGATTAACCTTTTCATCTGGCCCGACGCTTCACCGGATTCGGCGAGTGCTGCTCAATCGTTTGAACGAAATGGCTATCATCTCGTCCGCTGGTCACACGGAGGGATGAAATTCTGGGCCGTGAGTGATTTGAACGAGAAGGAGCTGCGCGAGTTTGCCGGACTTTGGTCAAACCACTAATACGAAACGTTTTGCGCCGATGAAATTGACTGGCGCACGGCTTGAGGACAGGCAACGTTGGGCGCGGTTATGAGACCCATCTTTGTTTTACTCCTCCTTGTGACGGCGGCCGGTGCCGCAGCCTTTTACCTCAAGGAGGATGTGCGTGACACCGTTCGGGGATGGCGGATTTCGGACGATGAACGTGATCGGTATGAGGCTTACGAGAAAGGCAAAGCGCTCTTCAAATCGACTTGGGAAAGTGCGCCGAACGCTCAATTTGAAGCCTACGGAGATGATCCTTCCGAAACCGCCACGCCGGTGAACGGAGAAAAAGTGAACGGAGAAATCTGGGTGGCGCGCGGCCATGCGGTCGTGGTGGCCAACGGAACCAAAGAAACCAAGCAGTGGTGTCTGGCCTTTGACCGGCAAAAGGGAACGGCCGTGGGCCGCGCCGTAGGAAAGGAAGCGGAGGAGACCCTGCGAAAGATCGACAGTGGGGAACTGCAGAAAACAGTGGTGCAAAGTGCGGCGAAGCCGACGGCTACGCCGAAGCCTGCGGGCTCGTGGATGTGGGAAAAGGAAGGCCGCGGCGCGCTCGATCAACCAATGAAAAAGGGGCGCTAGGTAAAGTGTGGCAGGCGCCAAGAAAAAGCCTGTAAGCAAACGCGCGACCGGCCGGCCGGCGAGCCGCCGGATGAAGGCGGCGGCACACTGGCTGTTACTTGTCGATAATGCGCCCATTCGTGAGGCCGCTTTGGCGGATTATCACCGCGTGGAGAAGCAGGTGGCGCAGGTGAGGGTGAAGTTGGAAGCTTTCGAGACCGGCGATCTCCCAGCCTACCAGAGATGGGAAGCGCGGGTGCTCGGTCCGCTCCTTACGGAGTTACGCACTCTCATGCAGGCGATTGATGAAAAACGCTCCCTGCTCGAGGCGATCGAAGAAGAAATGTATTGGACTGGCTGCAATCAGACGACCGCCTACCGGCGGGTGGTGAATGCGGAGCGCGGCGGGGAGAAGCAGAAAGAGCAGGAGCATTTCGAAGAATTTGAAGACGAGAGAGGTCCCAATCCGGGGGCATCTCCGGGAGATAGAATGTTTGGCCAAAGCGATTTGCCGCCGGATTTCGATATCGATCAATTTGACCGCGGAAGCGCGCGCGAGAAAAAGGACTTTCGTGAATTCTACGAGATGATGGCGGCGATGTTTGAAGCGATCACGGGAAAGCGCGCACCGAGTTTGGATGATGTGCTTCGTGCGGAGCGCGCTCGCAAGCATGGCGGCGCGACGAATGAAGTGAAAGAACACGGTGAGGGCTCGGCACCGGGAGATCGCTCAAGAGGGACTCGTCCCCGAGTGGATGCTGCGGCGCAGCGAGTTGAGGACCGGATCAAAGAGCTTTACCGGATGCTGGTGCGGCAGTTGCACCCGGATCGCAACCATCAGCAAAGCGAACGCGAACGCGAGCTATGGCATCAAGTGCAGGAAGCGTATCAGAAGCGGGATCTCGACAAACTCGAAGCGCTGGCGGGACGCATCGAGATCGGCTTGAACGGAAAATCAAGTCAGCTTCCCGTGCAAATCCTGAGGCGGATGGCGGGTGAATTGCGCGATGCGTTGCGGGGTCTGCAGAAGCAATTGAACGCGACGCGAAAGCACCCGGCGTGGGCGTTTCGGGAAAAGGCGGAGGGTCTGGCGAAATTTGAAAAGAAGCGCCGCCGGCAGCTCGAAGAGGAATGTTTTCACGCCCGAAGTGAACTGGAGGGTCTGCGTGATTTTCTGGCGAAATTAGCCGCCCGGGCCGAGCGGTCATCCGCCGGGCGGAAGCGGAAATCGGGCGGCGTAGGCCCTTCACCCGCGCAGCAGAGCTTTTCATTTTAGCTCCGCGCGTGTTACTTGATCCAGCCGCGCCGGCGGTATTCGTACCAGCCGATTTCTTCGTGAAGCCAGGTGGCGATCTTCACAAATCCCTCCCAACTCGGAAGGCCGATGACCTGCGGGCCGGGCGCGGTCGAGACGTTGGTGAGGAAATTGCAGGGCACCGGGGTGACTTCGAGCCCCTGCGATTGAAAAAGAGCGACCGCGCGGCGCATGTGATTGGCCGAGGTGACAAGTAACACACGGCGCCAGCCTCGTTTGTCCGCCAGCGCGCGCACGCCGAGGGCTTCATCGTGAGTGTCGCTGCACGGATTGAGCGGCAGGATTTCCAAGGCCGGGTCGAGCGCACCCGCCTGCTTCCATTGCTCAAACCATTTTGAAACCACGGTTGATTCAGAGATAAATCCGTCGTCGAATTCCGCGCCGGCGCCTCCGATCACCAAAGCGCGAGATTTGCGCAGGCGCGCCATGTCCAGCGCCATGGTCAGGCGGTCCCCCGCCATCGTCAGATGGAACCGACCGGTCTCGAAACGCGAGGGTTCCGCGCCGCCGCCCAGGACGACGATCGCATCCGCCGGCGGCAGCTCTTCGAATTTAACGCCGGCGTACGGCCTTTCGAGGGAGCCAAGGATCATGCCCGGAACGCAACTGCCGCCGATAACGGTAATGAAAACCCAAAGGCCAAACGCGGCCAAGGCCAGCCGGCGCTGCCTCTTCCAAAGCAGCACAGCCAGGATGAACAGGCACAGCCAGATTAAGCCGATGGGCTCGACTAAAGTAACACACTGCCGAAGGATTTTTACGATCATCGATCCGGTCGTCAGGGTGCGATGACGATGAACGCCCGGGTCCGCCCGCGCGCGACGTACAGCACAGCGCGATCCGTGGCCGCCAGAGCGCGTGAGAGCGTCTCGAAATCCGCCGCGGATCGAACCGGATGGTTGTTAATCTCCTCGATCACATCTCCCACTCGCAGCCGTTCCGCCGCCGGGCAGTCGGGCTGAAGCTGCGTGACCACGACCCCTTGCACATTTTGCGGCAAGGCATCGCGCATGCCCGAGGGAATGGGCCCGACTTCCACGCCGGCGAGGACGTTGTTCGTTTGCTCGGGCCGCGAGGGAGCGGTCTGCGATTGTCCCGGCTGCGGTGTCTGCGGCACGGTTTGTGGCGTGACCGCAGGGCCCGCCGGCACTTCAGCGACGGTCGTGGTGATCGTGGCGTCTTTCCCATTTCGAATGATGCCGAGTTCCACTTTGCTGCCGATGGGAGTCTTCGCGATATAACTTCGCAAGCCGGTGCCATTGCCAATGTCATGTCCGTTAAAGGTCTTGATCACATCGCCGACCTTTAAGCCGCTGTGTTCGGCGGGCGAATCGGGAACTACGCTTCTCACCAGCACACCCCGCGTCTCGCGAAGTCCGAGTTGCCGCGCGAGCGCCGGCGTGATGTCTTCTTGATTCATCCCGATATAAACTCGGATGGGCCGCCCTGTCTTGAGGATGCTCTCGAGCGTCTGGCGCGCGAGGTTCGACGGGATGGCGAAAGAAATCCCCGCCCATCCACCGCTCTGCGAATAGATGGAACTGTTGATGCCGATGATTTCGCCGCGCAGATTGAGGAGCGGCCCGCCGGAGTTACCGGGATTGACCGCCGCATCTGTTTGCAAAAAGCCGACGCCGCTATCAGGCAGCGCACGCCCCTTTGCGCTTACGATCCCGCGCGTGACGGTTTCCTGCAGGCCAAACGGATTGCCCACCGCGATCACCATTTGCCCGACGCGGACTTCGTCGGAATCGCCGAGCGGAAGAGGCGTGAGGTCCGGGGCATCCACCCGAAGTACAGCGATATCTACTGCTTCATCGCTGCCGATAAGCGTGGCGGGTAAGATGCGGCCATCCGTGAGCTGGACGCGGATTTCTTCCATATTTGCGATCACGTGATGATTGGTGAGGATGTGACCTTCCTTGGAAACGATGACTCCGGAACCGAGCGCGGTCTCGGTGCGTTGCACGTAGCGGCGCTGGCCAAAAAGAAATTGAAATGGGTCCACGAGCGGCACTGCCACGCGCCGGGCGGTAGCAATGGAGACAACGGAGGGGACCACGCTCTGAACAAGCTTTTCGTATTCCGCGTCCATGGCTGCGAGGAATTGGACATCCTTCGTATCAATCGTCGGCCCCGAAGCCGGAGTAAATTTTTGCCCTCGATGCCAGTGAAACGGCAGGACGCCGCCGTTCCAGCGGAAATAGGCGAAGGCCAGGAGCAAAACGACGAGAACGAAGAAAATGGAACGTCTCATGTACGAAGAGACATGATGCTCAAGAGAAACGAGCGAAGGCAAGCCGCTGAGGGCGGCTGCAGCCATGTGCCGAGTTTGGACTGTATTTCCGCTTTCGCGTGGAGGGGCGGCTCGCTCCAGGGAGCCAAAGAGCACAGCCCATGCGGCGGTTTACAGGTGTCGTTAAGCCGCCCCGAGAGACAAGCCGGGTGGGTTGATCAGCCTTCTGGATGAACGATCATCCCCGGCGTGACGCCGCTATCATTATAACTATCGATGCGCCAGAAATAGTGCACCCCATGAGTGAGTGCGTGGAAGGTCAGTTTTTCCCTTTTTCCGCCTTGCACCTGGATGTGCACGTCCTGGGCGCCGGGATCGGCGCCATATCGAATCAAGTAACCATCGGCATCCGCGACGGATTTCCATTGGACGGTGACATCCCGGTCGTCGTCCGCGTGGCGGGTGATTTCCAAATTGCTCACTGGGGACGGAGCCGCGCCATTGCCGTTGCCGAAGATTCGCAGATCGCGCACGGCAAACTTCCCGCCGCTCGCTGCATGAACGTTTTCCAGTTTGAGATACCGGCCGGCCACGGCCTCAGGAAGCTCGACATAGTCATGAGGAATGCAGGCGGTTGAGGTGCTTTTGTCCACGAGCGTCCGCCACGTCGTCGCGTCATCGGAAATAAGCAAGCGGTACGCGAGGAAGTCCTCAGGATCGTTTTCTTTTCGGCTGGCATCCTGTTCGGCAAAATTCACCTGCACCGCGTTGATCCGGCAGGTCTTCCCCAAATCCATTTGCAGCCATTCACCGGGGTCACCGGTTTTTGCGGACCACCACGTGCGGGCGTTTTCGTCGTCGGCCAGTTCCACCGGATGATTAGCGAGGGTCGAGGAAGCTGTGCATTGCTTGCCAAAGGATTGGACCCACCAGCCAGCCAGCGCGCCATCGGACAGCCGGCGCGGATAGTCACCTAACACCGTATCCACGGACATGTGGTCCGCCTTGTCAAAATGAACCGGGTACAGGCCGAGCCGGCGCTCGTATCCATCTCCGATGCCAATCCACATCGTGGTTACTTTCCAAAGGGCGCCCGTGTTGTCTTCGAAAAGGCAACTGTGTCCCGCGCTGCTCATGAAGCCGCCGACTTTCAGGGAAACCGGGGAATCGTATTGATGATAGGGACCCAGCGGCGAATCGGCTTGCACGACTTCATCGCAATACCACGCCATGGCCGTGCCGGGAGTGGACATCTGGATATAGTATTGGCGGGTGTGCTTTTTTATCCCGTTGCCCTTTCGCCCCCGGTTTTTCGG
>OUNM010710710.1_pt1 | contig 28551 bp, 26 predicted proteins | sample 1769961 | NCBI WGS metagenome assembly OUNM01 (sample SAMEA3914820, study PRJEB12502) | metagenome | biome: forest; material: soil | place: USA | collected 2012-03-12 | depth 0.3 m | reverse complement strand
GGCGAGAAGAAGGATCGCTTCGTCGATGCCCTCAACGCCACCCGCGCTGCCGTCGAGGAGGGCATTCTCCCCGGTGGTGGCACCGCTCTCATCAAGGCGTCGTGCAACGCCCTCAAGGACGTCAAGACGGCCAACTTTGACCAGCAGCTCGGCGTGAGCATCATCAAGAACGCCATCACCCGCCCGGCACGGACGATTGTCGAGAACGCTGGCCTCGAGGGCTCGGTTGTCATCGGCAAGCTCAGCGACGAGTATGCTGCTGACTTCAACAAGGGTTTCAACAGCGCCGCCGGCGAGTACGTCGACATGATCCAGGCCGGTATCCTCGACCCTCTCAAGGTCGTCCGGACTGGTCTCATTGATGCCAGCGGTGTCGCCTCGCTCCTCGGTACCACCGAGGTGACCATCGTCGATGCCCCCGAGGAGAAGGCCGGCGGCGGCATGCCTGGCGGCATGGGCGGCATGGGCGGTATGGGCGGTATGGGCGGCATGATGTAAAACAAAAAAAGAAGAAAGAAAGAAAAAAGAAAAGCAAAACTGTCTTGGGGGCGAAGGTTCTGGTTTGATTTACGGCGACTTGGTTGGGGGCATTTGGCTTGGGTGTTATCGGATTGTACAATGCGCCACATCTCCTCTCTGCGCTCCCCTGTGTTCATAGCAGCATGTTTTCCGGCAGTGGTGCCCTTGTATATTACGATCACGCTGGGTTAGAGTAGAGGGAACGAACCACGATGTAAATGATCGAACAACTCAACGGCCCCGTGGACGAGGAAGGGATCTTTTCTGGTTTCTAAGCAGGTGACGAAAAACACTAGGCAGAAATATTGCCGCCTGGTCTCACTCGGCGAGGTGACGAGTCCGGCTCGCTGTTGACGAGCACGCAAGACTCTCGACGGGAGTTGCAACCTAACGTTGAAATCTAGGCATGCCACACACCTCACTGCCCTTGCCGCCGTTCAAACCCAACGATGCGGGTTGCAATGGGGGTCGCGATGTTGGGGTGACACAAACAGGGAATGGCTGGATCCCTGAGCTGACCGCTTTTAGCTAACGGTATTAGTGGGTGGGCCACCCCGCGCCATGTTGCCCGCTTGGCAGCCCGTCACCGCCGACAACCACGACCCCACCACGCCTGGGCTGGGCAGCGGGCTGGTGTTGTTTTTCAGGCTGCCCCCTCACGCCCGTTTCATTATCGCTGCCTCGCCTCCACTGCGTCGTCCCTGAATCCGCACCACACCTACTTTGGCACTTTTTGCTTCTCCTTTTCCGTTGTTGGCGGGCAGACTGCAATCCACCGCTCTGTCCTTTTTTTCTTGACTTTCCCACCCAAGACGCAGTCAATAATACCGGGCTTGCCCCCCTCCCCTTATCGTAAGTCCCATTCGCAGCGCATGGGAAACCAGGCTGTGCCCGGCCGAGCTGTCATTTTGTTATTTAACCCCTCTTTCCCACTCCGCCTGGCGCAAACCACTGGCCCGCTCTCAACATCACCTCTGTGTCTTGCGACTCCCTACTTTCCCGACCCTTGCTGACCTCGACGTCAACCTTGGGCACAGCAGCTCGCCGACCTCGATCTCTCACGTCCCATCTCTTGTGATCTTCGCCAACCAAAGGCTCGCGCCTGCCATCTCTCACCATGGTAATCCTCGACACCGCGCCCTCGCTGATCCCGCTCTGTTTGGCCCTGCTGACGCTGTATCTGTCTTCAGTCTCAATCCGGGTTAGTAGTACCACCCTCACCTTGCTCGACGAGCTCCGACCGCCTTCCCTCGAGGTCCTGCTGCCGAGCACGCGATCCATCGATATGGCGGGCGTTGCCGTCGCACAACAAGGCTGCGCCCGTGCATCGTCGTCGATGCCGCACCCGCACCCGAGCAACAACAACTGACCTGCAACTCGCAGAGCCACCGTCAATGCCGAGTGCATAACAGCCTACAATGAGCTGAAGCTCAGCAAGACGTACAAATACATCATCTTCAAGCTGTCGGACGACAACAAGGAGATTGTCATCGACAGCACCAGCGAGGACGGCCCGGAGTACGATGACTTCCGTGAGAAGCTCATCAACGCTCAGACCAAGTCCAAGACTGTATGTTGAGCTAGTCAATCACGGGCAAAACAACCCGCCCGGGCTGTGTCGGGCAATGGCGACTAACTCTTGGTCCTTTCCAGGGTGCCGTGGGCAAGGGTCCCCGTTATGCCATCTACGACGTCGAGTATGCGCTTGCGTCTGGCGAGGGCACCCGGTATGCGCCCCGAAAACCTAGTACACCGGCAGCAAGCTAAGTGACTGCAGGAACAAGATCACCTTCATCGCCTGGTCGCCGGATGACGCTGGGATCATGGTACGTCTACCCTGCCATCCGTGACCCTTTTCTCGTGCCCCTCGAGCCCAGACTGACACGCCCACCCCTCCAGGCCAAGATGGTCTACGCCTCCTCCAAGGAGGCCCTGAAGCGCGCCCTCACAGGCATTGCCGTCGAGCTGCAGGCCAACGACGCCGATGACATCGAGTACGAGTCGGTGGTGAAGACGGTCAGCAAGGGCTTGGCCGTCATTTAAGGGCCTTGGATCCGTTGCGTCTTTTTCTCCGTTGGCTTGGTCGGGCGAGCGTTGCTCCGGGATTTTGTGGCACACTCTTTTTTAGAATGCCTGCGTTGCGTGCGATGTACTGGGAGTAAGGCACACACACCATGTGGCGAAAAGAGAGAGTTGGCATGGACAATGACAAAAGCAAATAAAACCCACGGGACATGTCCCGGTCAGGCTTAACCTCATCTTCCAACGCAGTGGTTGTTTAACTGGGCAGAAGCTGGGGTAGTGGATGTCGGGATGATGGATGAGGCCCCAGGAGCCGGTACAGTAGCTTGATGCTGGGCCGGCGCATTGCTGTGTCAACCACCCCAGATCGCCACCCATTCATTCTCCATCTATCCCACAACGTAAGAGAAAAAGACCACTCTCGTCCAAGTCTCCTCAAGCCCTCGCCTCCCAAGCCCCCTTGAACACCCCCAAAGCCTCCTGCGCAACCCCCTCATCCTTCACCCGCTGCAGCAAAAACCCCCTCAAATCCTCCCAAAACTCACCCGTAGCCAATACACCCTCCTTCTTCCCCACTACGGGCTCGTCCTCCTGCTGCTGCTGTACCTGTACCTCCTCCCCTTTGACAACCGCCGCAACCTTGGGCAGCACGCTCCCCCCGCCAAGCACCATCACCCCGAGCTCCACCCCGCCATCTCCGACTTCACTGCCATCAAGGAGGTCCTTCAGGACCTTGCTGTCCCCCACCGGCTTCTTGCGGAACAGCAGCTTGATCTTGGCCAGGGGCAGGCCTGTCTCGGCCGCCAGCCGCTCTTTGACCTCGGCCAGGGATGTCGTGAGCGGGAGGGAGGGCAGGGCGACGGTGAAGGGCGGGTTGCGAGGGGAGACGAGGGTTACTGTCGTTGTTGGCGAGCCGCCTGTTGTTGTTGTCGAGGGGGCTGTGGTTTTGGAGGTGGGCTTGGAGAATGGTTTTTGGGTGGGGTGGCGGGGGAGGGTGTACTGTTTCGTTTTGAAGCGTTAGTTGGGTGGCGAGAGGAGGAGAAGAAGGAGAGGGAGGAGGATAACAAACAGGTGTGATGGACGGATAGGAGCGCGGGTCTTCGACGTGGTCTGGGGAGATTTTGGGGGGCTTGGAGTCGAGGAGGGACAGGAAGGTCTTGGCAAAGGCAAGTTCGGTCGCCATTTTGGAAGTGAGTCGGTTGTTGTAGTCTGCGGATCTCAATGTTGAGGAGCGGTTGGGGTGGTCAAGGTAAGATGGGGTGCGAGGTCGCAGACTGAACTTGGTGATGCTTGAGAGGTGAAAGCTGCTGCGAGGTGAGGTGGACTGTGCTTCGGGGTCCTCAGGGTGGGGGTGGGGTATCATTGGTCTTATCTTATCCCAGGAGCTTCCCGTCCAAACACAAACACCACAACAGGACAAAAGGAACAGAGGCAGGGGGGGAAACCAGGTGAGAAGAGAACCGAAGCATATTAGATTATAGCAAGCTATGGAAAGCAAAGCGGTGGTCAGGATTGCCATGACCGGTCTATCTGTCGTCACTCATCTATCGTCTAACGTCGTCAATCATCATGATAGTCATTCCCAGGCACACAAGTCTGCGCTGGTGGCCGGCTGTTTCGCCTGTGCTGCTCCCCTTGCTTCGCCTCGTTTTGTTGCCATCACCGGCACACAGCAAGACGGGTGACCAAGCCAGGCAATGCACCGTTCCCAAACGCCATATCCAGGTCCGTCCTTCGACCCAACTTTGTATGCCATGCCTGTTTTCCCCAGCTAATGCGGTGCCTCTCTGTAGATGCCTTGTTCAGGCCGAGCTTGCCCTAAAGCCTCCCATGCTTATTCGGCCAAACTCTGGCTGACAATGTCGCGGATGGCCCACTTCCAAGCATCACCGCGGTCAGCCTGGCTGTTGATCCAGAGACTGCACTTCTTCCTCCACCGATCCTCCTCCTCGCGCTGCCGGCGCACAAACTCGGGCCCCACGTCAAACTCCTCGCCTACCGGCCACTCGTGGTTGACGTCGCTGGCACGGGCATTGCCGCCGTCGCTGGATGCCATGGTGCGCTCCTCGAGGTCTGGGATATCCTTGAACACATCTTCCTCGTCATCGATGGCATTGAACCCATCGAGCGTGTCGCTCCTTTCCGACCTGGCATCTGAGCCGAGCTTGAGCCAGCACATGTTTTGCGGATCAAAGACCATGCCGCCGACGACCTGGACCCCCTTGGTCGCGCCAATGTTGGTGATCAAGGCTGGTCGCGGTGTGGCCGACTCCCGCTCGCGGACAGCGGGTTGAGGCACAGACGTGGTTGATGGGGTGGACGCAGGCACGTCGAATGCATTCAGCACGTTGTCGTTACCCTCCCACCGGAATGTATCTGGGTTGTAGAACATGCCCTTGACCACTGTACTGCGTTAGACCGGCCGAGCCAAGAACGGGGAGGCACAAATCAACTAACTCTTTGAGTCTCTTGGAGGATTGAGGTTTGAGATCAAGTGCGGTTTGGATTGCGGTGACCTCCGCAACTTCTTCGCCCTGATTGTTGGCTGGGAAGGTTGAGCCGGGGCGGTGAAGACTCCTCTGGGTGCCGAAAGCTGAGCAACACGCTGAGCGGTGAGCGGCGCGATCACCCCGGATGGGTTGCGTTGCGCCAGACTCGTTTCTCGTGCGATCCGGCTTGCGGCGGTATCGCGAGCAAAACTCGGCACGTGGTCTATCCGGGAAGAAGCGTAAGGGGTGCGAGGAGATGGGGTAACGGTGCGGTCGGGCAGGATGCTTTGATAGCCCCGGTTCCGCGCCGAGGCCTTGATGGTAGCTGGCTGCTTCAAAAACTTCGCCTCGGCCTGCGTCGATGTGGGCAAATCATCGAAAGCGTCGAGCTCGTGACCGTCGCCAAAGTTTCGAGTTCGCCGTGGGATGCTAAGTCTGCCCCAGGGGCCGTCCGGAGTGGTCTTCTCTGCCGGGCGATACAGGCGCGGACTAGGCGAACGTATTGTCGACCGAGACACTGCTCGCGAGTTCGGCCGGAAGTCGATGGTCGGTTCCGAATCGTGGCGGCGGAACGTCCGGGAGCTCTTGGCATTAAGATTGAATGACTGGGACTTGGTGGTCCCGGCCGGCAAGAATGGCACCGGGGCCTTGCGGGCTAGAGCTGCAGCGCTCTCTGATGTTCGCATACGCTCCACGGGAGTCTTGGGCCGCAATGTGGGCGGGCCCCGAGCTGATTGTTCGGTTCTTGATGGCGGTCGCTCGTATCGCGTCGGCGGTGGCCGCGCAGGGGACTGCGTGGCCCGCATGGCCGGTAGAGATCGTTTCAGACGGAGCAGCTGGGCGTTCGTGGTTGTTGGCTCCGTTGTCCGGAGCGATGCTTGCGACGCCATTTGGCCGAGCTCTCTCCTGCGTGGTGTCGATGGGGTGATGGTTTGCGTGGATAAGGGTGTCGTAGGGGTCGTAATACTGCTCACGCTTGTCACAGAAGAATGCGCCGAATGCCCACCCATGCGGGACAAGGAGCGCCGCGACTGGCCTCGCTGGATAGGCCCGCCGCTTTCAGAAACTGGTTCCAGCGAGGATTGTGTATGTGATCGCTCGTGGCTCACCATAGGTCGCGGAAGACGAGATACGGTGACAGGTTTGTTTGTAAACTTGAGGGCGACTGAAGCCTTGGGTCGTGAAGGGCTGGCGGGTCTGGTGGCTTTGACCTGGATATTGCGGTGGAGGGTCAGTTTTCTCGAATCAAAGACTTCTCCGTCGCCGAAATCGAGGCCAGTGAGAAAATCCTCCTTCTCTTCTTCTTTCTCCTCCCTGATGGGTTTCTGCTTCATGAGTTCCTCTCTGGTAGGTTCCTCCTTGATAGGCTCTGCTGGGATACGGGCAGGGGACCGGCTCTGGCGGCGACGCTTCAAGCGCTCTCCGAAGTCAAGCGGTCCATTTGGAATGATGAGCCCGTCAAATGTCTCGTCCTCGCTCTCAAGGATCGAGCTTGCAATACTAGGACTGAAGGCGGAGACGGACGAGCTCCGAGTGGATTGAGCATCCCGCCGGGTACCGCCAAATCGGGTTCCAAGACTGCCTTCGGCCCATTCGAGGTCTTCCATGAGGGCGTTGAATGTGGGGGTCTTAGGTATATCCCTTTTGGCTGAAAGCTTTAGTTTCCCATCCTCCGGGAGCTCAAAGTCATGCTCAAAATCATCATCACCGCCGAGGTTTCCGCCGACGCGTTTCTGGGGCGTCGGCGGCGTGATGAGCGACAGAGGCTTCGGGATCTCGCGTCTCTTAGACACCTTGATCGTCGCACCGCCATCTCCAAAGAAGTCGTCATCGTCATCGGCATCCCGGAACCGCTCGAGGTCAACGAAGCTCGATGAGGGGGTCGATAGTTTCGTTTCCTTCTGCTCCTCGTGGAAAATGGAAAACTCCTTTGGCGGCTTCACCGGACTTGGCAACGCCGAGTTGCTGACCTGGCGCAGCACTTCTGGAAACTGGTTGCCGTCTCGGGCCTTGAGCTGTAGCACCTGCCCTGCATCGGGAAATTCAAGGTCATCAACCCAGTCCTCCTGAATGATCTTTCTGATCTTTCTGCCTCCGAGCCGCTTGATTGTGCCCCCCATCAAGGCAGAAGGCGGCACGTTGTTGGGAAGGGGAATGCCGGCCTTTGCGGCAGCGGCGATGGCATCAAGGGTGGACTTTTCGTCATTGTCTGGCAAGTGGACGTGCCTCTCCTCCTCCCCGTGGATGGATTCGAAGTCGGACCGGAACGAGGATTGCGAATCGCGGCGGTTGGATGAGATATTGACCGAGTTGGAAAGTGAGGGGAAGCCCAGGTCGTCGGCGTCAATGAGGAAGTCATCATCGTCCCAGTTTTCGACCTCGTCCTCGACGGGCGGCCGGGCCTTCAGACGCAGGGTAGAAGAATCCATCGCTGATGCTGCAAGTCAAGTATGCAAATGAAAATGCGCGAGAAATCGGCTGTCGGGTTCCTGGCCGGAACACACTGCAACGTGTAGCGACGGGTCGGTCCGGTCAGTGATGAGGATTCATAGTCGACAACACTGCGCCTCTGGCTACCAATCGCCGATACTGAGTGTGAGTGTGACGGGTTCGGTTTGGGGATTCGGGTTGGGTTGAGCGGAGGAAAGGCAAAGATCGAGAGTCGAGGGTCAAGGCGGTGCGGAAGTGCGGTTCCGCGGAGGGTGGTCAAGTTCGACCCAATTCTGCGGCTTCGGTTCCTTGGGATGGGCGTGCGGAGCTGAGGGGTGTCGACCGTGCTGCGCAGCGGGTTTGCATCGAGATCGGAGACGAAACGGGTGGGCGCGAGCGCAACCTAAACGTTTCCAAGACTTTTCGGGAATCGACGAGAACGATAACTGGAAGAATGCGGTAATATCTGTTGTCGTGTGTCCTGGATGTGCCGACGTTGGGTGCGAAATTGAAATGGCGGGTGGGACTGGTCGAATCGAGAGGTGCCTGTGGCTGGAAAAGTCGGGAGAGGAAATGCAGAAGCAAGCAGCGGGGCCAAGCTGCCACCCGAGCGACAGGGGTCAGCAACGTTAGGGCCATTGGCTGGGCGGGGCTAACAGCCGGCTGCAGTGGCTCCTCCCCCACAAACACGAGTTACACGACAATGGCAGCGAGCAAAAGTTGCAGACCGAATGGATGAAGGACTCTTGCTTGCATCTCAGCTGCCCACCTCTCTGATTCTTTGTTTCATTATCCCTTCACTCTTCTTTTCTTCTCTCATCCATTCCCTTCCTTTATACATCACAGCATGCAAGTCATTGCTTCTTCATAGTAACTCCTGCCCCCTGCGCATGGTGCTGCATGCCTTCAGGATGCAACCCATGAGCAACGAGTGGCTGGTGCAGGGTTCCCGGCTGTTGGCCACCTCTGGTTCGTCCGTCCCGAGAGAGCTCTGACCAGGCTCGCGTCATGGACGCGAAAACGCGCCCCCTGGCCTTCCAATAAGCATCTGCAGTCTTAGCATGAACTCCTGCTTTACTTCCACCTCGACCTGAGACGGTCCTTCATCACAGCTATATCCATGACCAAGAGGAGGGTTTGAGGGTTTGAGAGTTTCGACGAATCCAGTATGATTCGGATGTTGTATCCCGTCAGGTACAGAGTACTCTTCCCACCGCACGGAAACGTCACATGTCGATCGTAGCCGGAGCGACGGTCCATCTGTCGAGCGCAATAAACATCATCGGGTGGGACCATAGCCGGGCGCCACAGCTCGGGATGGGCCAACTTGTGACCTCATCACGAAAACCAGCAGTTATCGTCGAACTCGTTGGCTTGAACCGCATGTTCCAGCTAGAGCATTGCCTTGAGCCTGGACTTGAATTGGACTGTTCTGGGTTGGCCCTGTTTTGTTGTTGCTGGCCTGAGCTCTACTAGCAATGGGGCCTGGCTGCCTGGAGCTCACCCGCCTGCTGCTGCTGCTGCCTGCAGTGACTTTGTCCGTTCTTCCAACGTCCAAAAAAACACAAAAGTTCCGCAATCTCCGTTGTTTCTCGGCTGCTGGGTCGTTTCTTTAGATAATAAGTACTCTGTGCAACCGAGACATAAGACGGATCAAACGAAAATACAAGGTTTGGATTAGCTCTCCAGCACCTCTTTTTCCGATCCACGACGTCCCGTTTCCCCACATCCTGCCGCCGGTCGTTCAGCTCCGGGCCGCCCTCCTTTCGGCGCCGTCCAAGTCTTGGAAATTAAAGCCGTTGGACGGACGCATCATTCTCAGCCATTGCGGCACCCTCCTCCAATCTCACGGCTCGTTTCATCCGGCGGCGCACGTGTGCCGTCCACCTCGGGCAAACGAAACATTCTATCCTAAACCGCCAATCTCGGTCTCATCCACGCCGCTGGATCCTCATCCATCCGAGCACACTATGGCGCCCTCTCACATCATCCGCGTCCCCCGGACTGACGAGGAGGGTGCTTTTATCCTGGGCGAGGTTACACCATCAGGATCTAAGCCGCTGAATGTCAAACTCGTGGCGACCGAGGGCGAGGAGCCATACGTGGTCAAGTGTATGTCGTCGATCCCCTTCTCCCCCACTTGGCCGAGCGGGGATTCCCGAGCCAGCGGATCGCACGTTGTTCATGCGTTAACCACTTGTCTTGGTTGTTCCTGAGAGCTGACTCGCGTACCACAGTAAGGCACGACCGCATTGGCGACTTGAAGGCTAGCAGCAGCCCCTGCTCGCCGGAGGAGTGGGAGAGGATCTTGAAGGCACTTCTCTTGGGGAGTGAGCCGGTCGAGGGCATTGAAGCGGGCGCAGAAGCCAACGCGGGGAAGTCGATCATCATCACCATCAGACGACGGGTCGCTGGCATCAATGTGAGAGACCTTTAGCCCTCTCCCAGAGAACAAATCTAACCGTCTTTTCTAGCAACGCCTCGGTGCTCTGACATTGAATCACAAAGCCGATGAAGCCATCCAGCTCTTTGACTGGTGCGGCGCTGCTGCGCTGGGCCGGGAGGCCTTCCAAGAGACTGTGGTCTCCGAGAAGGCCGAAATGTTGGACCTCGAAGCCCGCATCACCGAGCTAAGAAATCAGCTCGATGAGCTTACCGAGTCCAAAAAGGCCAGGGAGGCCGAAATTTTGGAAAAGTTCTGCGGCCTCTTGAACGAGAAGAAGGTCAAGATCCGTGAGCAGCAACGTCTGCTCAGTACCGCGCAAGTTGACCCTTCACGGCTCGACGCAGCCCGCGCCTCTCAAGCCGCACGGTCAAGTGTCATGGAGGATCGGAAGCCCGCCTCATCCCGCCGCGGAAAGCGCAAGGCGCTGGAGGATGCTTCCGGCGGTGGCTCCTCTGATTCTGACGACGGGTTCGAGAAGGTTACCGCCGCCGTCGACAAAATGGATGTAGATTCGAAAGAGCCACCTCCAGCGGTCAAGGAGAGCCCCGAGTCCGAAGAGGACCGTGAGACCACCGACGACGATGCAACTGCGACGGGGAGTGAAGGTGAAGAAGACGAGGCCCCGCCGCCGCCGCCACCACCCCAAAAGACTCGCCAGCCACAGAAACCGGCACCCAAGTCTCACGCCGGGGCTAGCAAGGCAGGTAAAGGCAAGGAGGTGGCGATACACCCTCTCAAGAAACCCCTCAGGAAGACGACTCCCAAAGCGGCCACGCCTCCGCCAGCCGCAGGGAGCGAGACGGAATCAGACGACGAGTTGTGAGTGGTGGGCCGGACAACGAGGCTTGATACGCAGCCTTGGAAAGTCGCATTTCTCAGATGGACATAACTGCAAAGATTGGTATTGGCTTGCATATTTCATTCCGGCCCCAGCCCGTCGTCTCAGCGTCTATCATCATCGGCAAACTGTTTATTCCAAAACCCCCTAAAGTGCTTCTCCTCCCCCTTCTCCGCGATCTCCGCCGCCTCCTTAGGCGTCAACTTAAACAGCGGCAACCTGTGCGCCCACTGTCGCAGCCTCTCCTCACTCGAGCTCGTCGTGAGGGTGACAATCTCCTGATCCAAGACCCATCTCAGCGCCACCTCTCCCGTCGTAACGCCATACTTGGTGGCCAGCCGCTCGTACACGGGGTCGACAGGCCCGGGCGCGGCCTTGGTCACGGCAGTCAGCGGCGAGTACGCCTCGAGGGCGATCCCCTTCTCCCGGTGGAAGGCCAGCAGGCCGTCTGTGTGCTGCAGGTAGGGGTGGTACTCGATCTGGTTGATGGCCGGCGGGTGGCGGGCGGTGGCCAGCACGGTCTCGAGGTGCTCGCGCAGGAAGTTGGACACGCCGATGGAGCGGGCGCGGCCCGCGTCTTTGAGGGCCTCGACCTCGGCCCACTTTTGCTGCAGCTCGGCCGGGGAGGCGGCGAAGAAGGGGCTGTGGATTAGGTATAGGTCGACGTAGTCGACGCCGAGCTTGGCGAGGGAGCGGGAGAAGGCCGTTTCGATGGATTCGCCTGGGCGGCAGGAGGTTTTGGTGGTGATGAAGACTGGCCGGTTCACGATGTCAGTCATTTCTCCTCTTCTCCTTGTGTTTACTTGGGACGAATTCGGGAAGCCGGGTAGCCAGCGTGCTTGACGTACGCTTAGAACGGGGGACACCCGAGCGGGAGACAGCAGCGCCGAGCTCAGCCTCGTTGCCGTAGGCTGGGAGGGTGATATTAGCATGGAGATTTCTGGTGGATGAGAGGCAATGAGGCAAAAGGAAATCATACACTCGGCGCCGTCCAGGTGGTAGTAGCCATTCTTAATGGCGGTCAGGGGGGCATTGATGATTTTTTTGTCCAGTTCCTCCCTGTTGCTACGCTTTGCCCTGGCTGTTCCGAGGCCATAGCCGAGCTTGGGGATGTCAGTAAGTGTGCGATGGAAGCCGGCGAGCTACGGGCCGTTGCGCACCAGGGGAATCTCATTCCCGTCGTTCAATTTGAGATTGGGAATCTCGAGTTGCTTAGGGGTAGTCTCCGAGGCCATGTTGGCTGGTATAGAGAGACAGAAAGGGGCGAGGAGGGAGAGGGTGAGACGATCAGGGGATGAGACTCGGGGCCGAGTGCCAGTATAAGTACTATGACGAGGCACTCTACCAGGCTCGGCGGTACGGAGTTACACAGTAAACCCGCATTGCGTCCTCGATGGCTTGAATTTCGAGCTCCGCGTGTCGGTTCCGGCATGCGCCTGAGATGCCGGCGTCGGAGCCGCTCATCGGCAGGGGGGAGGTCCCGCAGCGGTGCGGGGCGTGATTGGCGTCGGCTATGACGCCATAGTCAGGGGAGCTAGGCCTTGTGAGCTGCTGTGGGGTTGCCGTGGGGTTGCCTCGAGTCGTCACAGAAACGGGAATTGGGACGGAAGAGACTTGTTCCCTCAGGTCGCAGTAAGTCCATGAGGAGGACGGGCAGCAAGACCACGAGGAGCACGGCGGGCAAGTCGACGAGAAGACGCAGAATAAGACCACAAAGCAGATCACGAGAAAAGATTCTGAGTTTCATAGGAGAGATCAAGAGATCATGCGCATGAAGTTGATGTGCCAGACAGACTATTGTATCCGTATCTCAAGGAACGTGACTCTACCGTACAAGTACAAGTGCCGGGAGCCTGGCATTGGCGGGGATGCTCCTGCGGGCAGATCCATGCCAGGGCCACGCGCAATGCCAGATTCCCATCCCGTCAGAACGCCACCGCAACACGCGCATTGCGGCAACAAGTGCGATGATGAGACTTGATTAGAAGTGGACGACTTCACCCTGTATCTGTGAAACCCTCAAAAGGACTCGACGAAAGCGTCGCCGACAGTCAACGATCCACAGCTTCCATTCGTGCCTTCTTGGTCTGATCCATCGGCGTTGACTCCCGCGACAAGCCGAGCCGAGCGCGGAACGGAGAACAATCCGCACACCAACGACCCGAGAGCCCCAGACGGCCTCATGCGCTTTCAGCCCGCCACCCGCTGTCTTGCCATCGCCCAGCAGTTCCGGGGTCCCTGGAGTCGGACCCTGTCGTCGTTTACCAACCCCGCCGCCATGGCTGCAGCCAACAGCTCGTCGTCGTCTCGGGCAGACGACGGCCTCACCCTCTCTGCGCTCCCCAAGTCGTGGCACTTTACCTCGTCTCTCCCGCCCGATTCACTCTTTCCCACTCCAGCCGACAGCCACAAGGCAGCGCGCGAGGATCTCGGCCCCCGCCAGGTGCGCGGCGCCCTCTTCACATGGGTCCGCCCCGAGGCTCAACAGGAGCCCGAGCTGCTCGCCGTGTCACCAGCAGCCATGCACGATCTGGGCTTGGCTCTGTCCGAAGCTGAGACGGATGAATTCAAAGAAGTCGCGGCTGGCAACAAGATTCTGGGTTGGGACTCCGAGACGCTGTCCGGGCCGGGCTACCCGTGGGCACAGTGCTATGGCGGCTTTCAGTTCGGCGACTGGGCAGGCCAGCTGGGTGATGGAAGAGCAATCAGCCTGTTCGAGTCAACGAATCCGCGCACGGGAGTACGATACGAGGTGCAACTCAAAGGGGCCGGCATGACCCCTTACAGCCGCTTCGCCGACGGCAAGGCCGTTCTGCGCAGCAGCATCCGTGAGTTCGTCGTCAGTGAGGCCCTGAACGCCCTCGGGATCCCCACCACAAGAGCGCTGGCCATCAGCCTCCTGCCGCACAGCCAAGTCAGGCGAGAGCGCATCGAGCCCGGAGCCATCGTCGTGCGCTTCGCCCAGAGCTGGCTACGCTTCGGCAACTTCGACCTGCTCCGCGCACGTGGTGACCGGGACCTCATCCGCCGCTTAGCAACCTACGTCGCCGAGGACGTCTTTGGCGGGTGGGAAAACCTCCCCGGCCGGCTTGACGACCCGGAGGACCCATCCAAGACCCCCAACCCCAGGCGTGGCATCCCCAAAGACGAAATTCAAGGTCCCGAGGGCGCCGAAGAAAATCGCTTTGCTCGCCTATACCGTGAGATTGTGAGGCGCAACGCCCTCACCGTCGCAAAGTGGCAAGCTTACGGCTTCATGAATGGCGTATTGAACACCGACAATACCTCCATCTTCGGTCTGTCCATGGATTATGGCCCGTTTGCCTTCATGGACAACTTCGACCCGGCATACACGCCCAATCACGATGACTACCTCCTCCGCTACAGCTACCGCAACCAGCCCACCATAATCTGGTGGAACCTCGTCCGCTTGGGCGAGGCCTTCGGCGAGCTGCTTGGCTCCGCCTCGTCCGTCGACACCCCATCCTTCGTCACCACCGGCGTGACCGAGGAAACCGCCCCACCCCTCGTCGCCCGCGCCGAAAAGCTCATCAACCAAGCGGGCGAAGAATTTAAATCCACCTTCCTCGCCGAATACAAACGCCTCTTTACCCTCCGCCTAGGCCTCAAAACTTCCCTCCCAACAGACTTTGACGCCCTCTTCTCCTCGCTTCTCGACACCCTTGAAGCCCACACCCTCGATTTCCATCTCTTCTTCCGCCGCCTGTCCACTCTTCCCCTCGCAGACCTCATCACCCCCTCCGCACGCCTCGCCGCCGCCGCCCGCTTCTTCTACACCGACGACCTCATCAGCGACGCCGACAGAGATGCCGCGCAGAAGCGCATCGCTGACTGGCTGGCCGTGTGGCGGGAGCGCGTACTTCAAGACTGGGGCTCGCCGAAGGTTGATGACAGTGAACAAGACGGACCGGCAGCAACGGCCATCTCCGACGCCACCGACGCGGAGCGGATGGCAGCCATGAAAAAGGTCAACCCCAATTTTGTGCCGCGCGGCTGGATCCTGGACGAGGTGATTCGGCGGGTCGAGAAGGGCGGCGAGAGGGACGTGTTGAAGCGCGTCATGCACCTGGCGCTGCATCCGTTTGAGGACGGTTGGGCCGGGAAAGAATTGGACGGCGTGCTGTTTGAGGGGGATGCCGCGGAGGAGGTGCGTTGGACGAGCGATGTGCCCAAGGTCGCGAGGGCGATGCAGTGCAGTTGTAGCTCGTGATCACACTCTCTAGCTACCAGTACCATGCTTACCTAGTTTCGAGCATCTGTGAGTTGAGATAACCTTGAGATTAATGCCACCCAAAACCAGTCGGATGTGTCTGGGCCAGGCATTCAACAGCCAAAGCGGTTCGTGGTCACCAAAGACACGGACCAAAGCAATAATCATCGCGTGGTCTGATAAACGAATGGCTATGAGCTCAAAAGTATCTGACTACATGGACAAGGCCGGATAATCCATTGCAGGCCACGCATCTCAGCGAATGATGTCCCCTCTTTCCTCGTGTGATAACGCAAACAAAGAAAAAGCAAAGCGTTTGGTCGACATCCCTCATACCATCTCCACCTGCGCAGCCCTCCTCTCACTGGCGATGTCTTCCAAAAGAAATGATTCCTCGGGAGCTATGTAAGGGTTGAAACGGATGTCAGAGCGGCCTCGTCTGGAAGACGTGTGTTGGTCACTGTCCCCACTAGATCTTGACACGACAGATTCAACCTTCCTCCGAACCGCGTCTGCAACCGTTCGATATTGCAAAATCCATAATCATAATGTGTCCAAGGCACTCGAATGGGCAGTAGCCTCCCGAGCGTAGGATGTCGGGTGAATTTGGGAGAAAATTAGGTGCTGACGAAGATGCCCGTAAAACAGAGTCTCATATGGTGAAAGAGAACTCTCGTTTGAGAAACGATCGCGAAATCCATGACAGGGTGCCAAAAGTGAAGAGAAGAGAGAGGGAACTCGACAACCACGGGAGGGCCACGAGAAATGAAGGGCAACCCTTGATCCGAGCCGAAGAAGTGATGCCCACCTAGCGGTAGCCGCCGCTGTATCGGGAGCCAGCAATGCGACCCGGCATCGGACCAACCGCCGGGCCCGGGCGAGTGGCGGCCGCGTGGTTGGTGCAGAGCATGCCCACGCGGGACCCAAACTTGGAGCCGCGAAGAGAGACCATGTGCTTTCGGATGTGGGCAGCGACAATCTCACGGTGCTGAGGAGCCGCATGGGTCAGAATGTACTGGATGAGATAGTTGCCGTATTGGTCGCTGGCGATGTCGATCAAGGGTATCCGGGGCCGGTCGATGCGGCCCTCGCAGACGCGGTCCAGATAGCGGCCCAGGAACTCGGGACCGCCAATCTTCAGACACTTCTCGACCACCTTGGAGGCGAACTGGTCCATGCTGTACTCGGCAGCATAGCGGATGACATGGTCGATAGCCCGGCTGCGGTCCACCGGAGCGCCATGCTCACAGATGTGCTGGATACACCAGTTTCCGAATTGACCATGAGCAACAATGTTAATGTTGGCCAACACTTCCTCGATGCAGGGACGCTACGTTGCTACGCGTTAGCGGATTTGGTCATGGCGAGAGGCATATCCAACAGAGAGGTATTCTTACCTTGTCCTCCTCCAGACAGTTCTCAAAGATGTTCTGTACAACCAAGCTTCCCGTCTCGCCCAATGCAACCTCGTGCCACATGCCGCGGAGGGCCTCGTTGACGTACTTCATGATCTGCGGCGGCGACTCGGTCCACCGCAGCTCAAACAGCTTCTGCCAGACATGACACGCGTAACGGTGAATAACCGTCTCGGGAATCCGCCGCAAGAGCTCGTGGACCATGATCGCCTTGTAGTCCTCCGGAACTGAGTCGAATGCCTTCTGCACCACGTGGCAGCCGAACGGGTCCATGGACAGGTTGAGTGTGTTTCCACGAATGGATTGGGCAATCTTGATGACTTGCTCAGGGGTGCCGTGCTCAAAACAGCGTTGGACGAGAAAGTTGCCAAACCGGTTGACCATGAGCGGGTAGGCCTGGGCCACAATGGCCTCGACGATGTCGTACTTTTGCTCGGGAGTCCCAACCTTGAGCTTCTGCTGCAGAAAGATGGAGGCTTGCTGGTCATTGTTGCAGACGATCTTGTCTACGATGTACTTCCAGTCGCAAGTGACGTTGCGGTCAAGCAGACGGCGGTAGTTGAGAGGCTCCGTGGTGGGCGACACGTAGGTCTGGCCGTCCGCAGTCAATGTCTGAAAGGTGGCCAAGTTAGTGTGGGGCCCTCACTCAAGGTGGTAGATATGGCATTTGACTCACCTCGCCCTTCCACGATGCACCGATCGACGTGAACTCTGTCGCATGGGGAGAGAGGGCGGTGCCAACCGGTTGCTGCTGATAGGGAGAGTACATGCCCATTCCCATGCCGCCACCCATCATGGATTGCGGGCCGCTGGAATATCCCTGAGCCAGCTCGTAGGGGGCGGGGCTCATGTAGCTGTTGAAGCCGCCTCCAAAGTTGCTAGACGACCCATACCGATTGTCGTACCGGTTACCGCGGCGCCCCATCGGTCTCATCACATCCTGGTCAGGACCCATTCGGTCTTGCCGATACAGGTCCATTCCCGATGGTGCAAATGTGGGTTCATAGCTGGCAACCCGGTTGGTGCCTCCCCACGGTGCGGGGTGGCCTCCATCCATCATCACTTGGCCCTGGGGAAAGGGAGCAGCAAATGCGGACCTGTTGTTGTTCCAGATGCCCCGTGGGCGGTTCAAGCCTGTGGCAGGAAGGGGATCGCCAATATCCGAGGGTCCCTCGTCCGGTGTCATCCAGGTGTGCTCGCGAGAAGAAAATGCAGGCATTTTGCCGGGCGCATTGAGGGCGAGACCACCGTTGTTGATCCGGGAGGCAGTCGGGGAGGCTGAAGGTGCAATGATGGACGAATAGTCTGGCTCGGGCACAAGGGCTGGAGTCGTGGACTCACCCTCGGGGTTGACAAGACGGGTGTGTGCCAGCTCGTGATCCAGACGCGAAATCTTGTTCTGGGCCTGGGCAAGTTCGAGTTTAAGCCGTAAGACCTCCTCGGAAGTCAACTGGCCCTCGCCGGATGCGGCGCTCGCGCATCTGGCTCCGGGCATCATCGGCAGGGAGAAGACTTCGGCCGCCGGAGTGAGGGGGACCGAGCTGCACGATGACTGGTGCTCAAAGCCCTGAATGAAAAGGGCATCGTCGTCCGACGCTCTCGGCACTTCCTTCTGTTGCTGGACCATGGTATGCTGCTCCGAAAGTTTCGCATAGAGCTTGTCCATCGGGTACGAATCGGTGGGAGATGGCGACTCGTGCTTGACCTTCAACTTCTGTCATGATCAGTCCAATCACAACTGTTTGGGCCATGGAGCACCTACCTTGGCACAACTCTGATTCATTCCCTTGGAGGTCGTCAGAACGTTGACGGTTTTCTTGACCGAGAGACCCGGAGTGGGTTCCTAGATGCGTCCAGATTAGACGAGGTATGTCACGATGGCAGAGAGCAGAAAAGATGTCAGGAGAGGCCGACACCGCATGGAAAGAAATAGATAAAGGAGGAGTACGGTAAAGAAAGCAACCGTACGCACTGTTGAAATGCAACAGAAAATGAGCGACATGACCTAACTTACTCTAGAGACTGAGGCCTGGAGCTCCTCTGGCATGGTCGGGTTCTCGTCTTGAGGGAGGTTCTGGAAGGGGGTTGCGTGGCACTCGCTGGGCGAGCCTGCCAACACAGCACCGACAACCACTGCGGCACCAGACATGGTTCTGGCTCTCGAGCGTTTACGGTGTAGCTTCCAGTGGCTGGGGTTGCCTAGGGAAAGGTGAGAAAATGATCGGGATATCGAAAAGAGTAGATTTTGGGGAATAGAGTTGGGAGGTAACAAGTTGGCGGAGATGACAGTGGTCGAGAGGTGGAGGAGAGCAGAACTGCTTTGCATGCGAGGGAAAGGTCGGGCAGACGGTTTCGCCGTGGAGAAAAGCAAATGGCGGGTGAGACGAAGCGGAAGGGACCCTTTGCCTCGGCGCCAGATGGGACCGAGAGCAGCAAGGCACCCAAAACTGAGACTCACCTCCTCGGTTTCCAAACGAGAAGCGGAAAAAGAATGATGTGAGGCAGTCGAGCTCCGGCTTGGAAACGGGTTGACTGTCAGCCGAAGGAACGGAGTGTTGAACAAACAAATTGGAGAGAGGAAGACGGGAGATGGGGTTGAGATTTGGGTGCTCGGTTGGGTGTTCAAGCGTCAGGGAACGAAAGCCGTCGACAACGAGTAGAAGTGAGCTCGGAAGGGAGCCTGGAGAGGGCGGAGGGAGGCGGGGACCGAGGGATATGTGTGGATATGTGAGGCCCTGTGCAGAGGAGGCGGGAAGTCAAAGCCCAGTGATCACCCGACAAGTGCTGCGAGTTATCCAGGCGCGGGGCCCGCCTAGCTTGCCGCCTGACGAGGGGAACAGAGATCGGAAAGGAAGGCGGCGCCGGGCCGGTGACGAAGTTGGCAATGCCTCAGGTTGAACACGGCGGAGTGGGGCCGGAATCCCATGTCGAGCCGTGTTCAGGGAGGGTGCGGCTTCCCTCTCAAGATTCCGCCAAGGCCGATAGCCCGAGGTGGCACCACTTTGTTCCAGGTTGATGAGCAAAATACCATTCCCGGCAACCGTGTTCAAAAACCAGGAAGCTTCAAGCTCTCCCTCAGCTGCTCCCATCCAGCAGGCCCGAACAAGCTGGCTGAAGGACGTGGCCACGAAGGGTACTCTCCGGCCACAGGCTACCCAAACCCTGCCCGGATATCAGCCAAAAGAAGTGCTCGGAGAGAGGGAAATGTTGTCGGCCAGGGCAGGGGAAAGGGGTCCGGCCCCTGACCATCTACGCTGAGCAGAACTCAGCCTGACTTGTGTTGGTGTCACGAGACAAGTGCACATAGTAAATGTTCGGGTGATTTCAATCTCATGTCGGGTATATTGTGGCCCTCCTCTATACAGTAATGGTACAGCTCGTGTCGCATGCATCGCTCGTCCTCTAGGGAGCTTATTTCTTCTTGCCAGTGTCTGCACGTCGCTGTTAGCTTGACTCCGGGGTTAGACCGAGACAAAGGGGCCAGAACTGACCTTTCTCCCTCTTCTTCTTGGGTGCTCCTTTCCCACGGGTTTTCAGCCTGCGACTTGTTAGGCTGGGGCGTGTGCAGGCTGCGCCAAGGGACTGTCACGCACCCTGCGATGTGCTCCAGGCGGTCGGCCTCATCCTCATCCTCAACCTCCAGCTCTAGCGATTTGAACTCTTGTTGGAATTCGCGGAATGTGATTTGCTTGCGGGGGTAATACGAGGCAAGCGCGGGGCCCTTGAGTCTCTGTCGCAGGATCTTGTTGCCGGTCCGGATGCCCTCGGGATTGAACGTCGTCGAGAAGAGCTCGCACCGAGCCTGGAATGGTGAGTAATGCTGTGCATACACAGATTCAGGGAGCGGCGCATACCCTCATAAGGTCGAGCAACCGCGCACGAGGAACCGACATCTTTGCTGCGGCATGAATTGGTAGGTCGGCTTCAAGCGATCTCTGGAGAAGCGCGGCTTGACGTTGGAAAGATCTCGAGGTGGGTTTGCGAGCTGCCAATCAGCTTCGTGTCTGTGCGACACCCCTGTCAACGGTTCCTGTTTGTGGCTGCAAGCCTCAGCATCCTCACGACCCTCCACAATTCCAACCAAACCATGGGACAATAGAGCGGACCAGATCGTGCAACTGGCATTGCGGTACTTACGGTGCACATCAGATTGCTCGCCACCCATCAGTCGGCCCAAACCGTTCATCACACACTTCGACTCTGGCGTGGCTGGCCTGTGGCGTCAAGGCAGACCAGGACCCTGCCAAGAGAGTGGATCGCAGTGCAAGCAATTCTCATTCTTGGTCTCATTCAAGATTTCAAGCTCTCTCGCTTTCTCGCTTTCAGGATTCCATTCGCCATCCACACCACCATTCAAGATGCCAAAACGCACACACAGCGAGTCGGCAGCGCCGCCAACACCGGCAGCACCACCAGAAGAAACTCTGAAAACCACCGAGCCCGCCCTCAAGCGTACCAAACCAGACACCACCACCACCACCACCAGCCCAGGCCCGCAACCATCTCCCCAAATCCCCCCCTGGACAATCTTCACAAAGTGGACCTCCTCGGCCATTACCCAGGCCTACCCTCCGTTACCTCCCGTGCTCGACGCCTCCCTCGAGACGGCCGCCCTCACCCACTCGGGGATGCGCAAGCACCTCTCGGACCCGAGCTACGAGCGGCTTGAGTGGATCGGCGACGTGTACCTGGAGCTGATCGCGTCAGAGCTGATCGCGCAAACCTTCCCGACGCTGGACCCGGGCCGGTGCTCGCACTACCGCGAGATGCTGGTGCGCAACTCGACGCTGGGCCAGTTCTCGGTGCACTACGGCCTGGACAAGCGCGCCAACTTCCCGGCCGAGTTCGGGCTCGGAGGCCGCCCCGCGGGGACCACGGCCAGCGAGAAGCAGCGCGCCAAGGTGTTGGGGGATATCTTTGAGGCCTACGTCGGCGCGCTGGTGAGGTCAGACCCGGAAAATGGGATGGGAAGGGCGGCGGAATGGCTGAAGCTGCTGTGGGGGCCTGTGCTGGAGAGGCAGATCCGCGAGGAGGAGACCGGTGGTAGGGTCAAGGATAGGGAACTCAATCCCAAGACCCAGCTGGAGCAGCTGATTGGGGCGGCCGGGGTGAAGATCGAGTATCGGGACCTGCCGTCGAGCGGGAAGAAAGATCGGGATACGAAACAGGACTTGTTCTTTGTCGGTTGTTTCCTGAATGGCTGGGGCGAGTCGAACCTGCAGCTGGGCTATGGTAGTGCGTTGGGGAAAAAGGAGGCAGGGCAGAAGGCCGCGGTGAAGGCTCTGGAGAACAAGAAGCTGATGAAGAAGTTTGCCGACAAGAAGAAGGCCCTCATAGCGGCGAGGGCGGCCCAGGCGGATAAGGGGGTATAGCGTTGGGCGCAAACTCAAAAAACCAAAAAAAAAAAAAAAAAAAAAGTAGTACTGTACAAGTTTGTATCAATGCAAGCATGTATTCATGTGTGCCTTGGCTTCCAAGGTCCAGACAGTAGAATCGTCCGCGTCAAGGTCGAAACCACCTATTTAGTTACTTAGTACACGGTCAACGCGGTTCCAAAGCATAAGCAAGATCTAAAAGTTCCAGGCTGGTACCCCATGTTGTTGCACAATGGGCGTGGACTGGGTGGGGACAGAAACCACTCTTCGGCTAGCCTCATACAGAGATCCAGACAAGATTTGGGATATGGAAAACCCCGTTGCGTGGGGTGCCTGACACACAACGGAAGGCTGTGCAAATCAGGGGTTCACAATGGTTCATCCCATATGCGTGCGATGGCGGTGACGTGCCTCGGCGAGTCGGTCTCCTTGCGAGGGGTCAGGCTCAACATTTGGGAAGGGAACCTCGGAGGCAGTGGGTGGCCGTTTCATTTCGGACATCGCGATGCATCGTCTAATCTCTCCAGGGCCATGCGCTACCGTACCCCGCCGGTCCTTGTTGGTTGACTTTTGGCAGTGTGGAGATCACCACGGCCACCACGGCCTGGGCGTTGTGGCGGCGGGGCTGCTTGTTGAGAATCGTCAACGGTCGGCTGCTGCTAAACTCAGAACAGGCCTAGTCGCCGTGTCGGGTATGATGGGGGGCCGGACTGGCTTGTTTTCGAGATCTCGAGGACAAGCCCAGCAAGCCGCCCCAAGATGGATTCCAGACCGATTCGTCGATGGCTTTTGCGGTTCCGTTGAGGGTCGGTCGTGAAACAGTCAATGGAAGTCTTCCATTTTCACGTGTCGTTGCAAAAGCAGGCATACTCGCCGTAATTAAAAGCGGGCCTCAAGCCCTGTTTCCCCAAGCTCGGATCCGCGTTCCAGGGCCCGGGGGATCATTTATTGGGGAAGTGGGCCACCATCGAGTTCCGTCGCGGTGCCGAGGCACAAGCCGCTGGCCCCGGGATTGCTCAGGCAGTGGGGTGCCACAGTAGACATCACCTGCGAGACATGACGCGACAAAACATCTTCTGGCCGAGATGAACACTTGACAGACTTACTGCCTGGCAATGACCGGCTCTTCGTTATCTAGAAGCTCTTCGCCCCCGCGCTGTGTGTTTTGTGCCATTGGTTTGTCCCACCGAGCCTCGTCGGCCCCCAACGGACGTGCCGACCTGGAACCCGTATCCCTCAACTGCCCCTCCGAACGCGCCCCTTCCCTCCGGCACGCAAAGGACCGAGCTTGCCGAACCTAACGGTATCCGCCCATCCCTTCTTCGACTTGCCTCCGCCATTTTCGAGATCCTAGTCTGCAGCCGCGAGGTTGTTGAGACGGGACAAACACATACAGCACAATGTCGGATTCAATTGGTACGCACCCAACCACGCGAACAAGCACCCGCACACGGGACAGACTGACACCGTCGCCTCCCTCGTTGCCAAACAGATCGAGTTTTCGTCCATGCCCTCAACACGGTCAAAAAGATCCCCAAGACCGGGGCCGCCCGGCCGCCGCCCACCGACCGCATGCGCCTCTATGGCCTCTACAAGCAGGCCATGGAAGGCGACGTCGACGGTGTGATGGAGCGGCCCTCGGCCACATTAGGGACCGCCGCAGGCAGCAGTAGCGACGAGATTGCGCGCGAACAGGATAAATGGGACGCGTGGAATTCACAAAAGGGCATCAGCCGCACCGAAGCTAAGCGTCGCTACGTTGAGGCCCTCATCGAGACCATGCACAAGTACGCCAGCACCCCCAACGCGTTAGAACTGGTTGCCGAGCTGGAGTTTGTCTGGAATCAGGTCAAAAGCAACAGCCCGAGCGCGGCAGGGTCATCATCAGGGAGCGGGGCGGGGGCCCCGGAACAACGCGGTGGTAGTGTTGGCGGTATCATCGCGAGCCCCGTGGCTCGCCGGTTCCAGACGCCGATGAGTGGCAGCGAAGGGCCGATGAAGGTGCTCAGCCCCATGAGCGAGGAGGATGAATCGGAGCGGCGCATGGCCGAGCTGGCGGATCAAGCGGACGAGGACCCCGGCGAATACGCAAGGCGGCACGACAAGCGGTCCAAGAGGATGGAGCGCGCCATCGTGAGGCTGTCCGCCGAGATTGCTGCGCTGCGGGAGCAAATCGCTACGGGTCGCGAGTGGAAGGCTCGTAGGGAGAAGGGCGTGTTCGCGTGGGTTGGGTGGGTTTTCTGGGCCGTCACGAAGCACATCACCATCGATATCGCCCTGCTGCTTCTCTTGCTGCTGTGGATGCGGAGGAGGAAGGACAGGCGGTTGGAGGACAATGTGCGATCCATCTTCAGGCTCGCACGAGAGTACATCAGAAAGATCTTGCCAGCCCGGTGAGCTTTTCGACGCGCATGGTTTTGGCTCGGGGCTGGCTTCCATAGCCATGCCCGTACCGCGCCAACAGCCCGACATCTACACACTCGAGTGCTCGAAGACGGACCTTGGCGAATCATTCACCCATCACGCAAAACTTTCTCGAGAATACTTACAACACCCAAGGAGATGGACCTGCCCTTCAGGTGCTGTGCCGTGCTACGGCAGGATTCTCAAAGCTGCCAGACGCACCGTGTTAGACCTGCTGGGATTCCGCCTTTGCGTCTGCTGTCCGCGACTGTGGCTTCATTCAGTCTCCCTCCCGATCGGACGCGCAGCCCGTGGCTCCGACAGCTGACCACCAACTGGCGAAAACGGAAACAACCCTTAATGCAGGTCTGATGAGGCTCTGCCAGTTCAACCGCGAGCTGCAACCCGTACTCGACGAAAGATATATTTTCTCGTCGATAATGCGGGCACATGCGCCGCATCACCCTGTCTTCGACGACGCACAAACCACAAGCCCCCCGCCACCCCCCGATACACCCGGGTGCCGCTTTGCACCTCTCACTGAAGCTCATCTGAATGGGTAGCAGAGGAGAAACATGATGAAAGCAAGTGGCATACCAAGGAACTGCTACACCAACGGTCTTGGGGCCAGGTTTGGCTCACCAAGCCTCCGTTGGATCTCTTGGATCCCTACCTGGCCCGAAATGACACTTTGGTAACAACGACACACGCCCCACGCTACAGCTCAAGGACGAGTGGGTTTCCCTATGTTATGTCACGAGAACGGCGTTGCGGTAGATAGATCTTATTGTCGACTTACCTTGATCGCTTAGACCAAGTTCGAGATGAATAGACACTCTTTAATGATCATGTGTCTTGCTCCTTGGATGCCCCTGTGGTTGCGTTATGTCCCCCCCATGCTCGACTAGGTTGGTCTCCTTAGTTTCCATTCCTTTCGGTGTTCCTTTCGGTGCTTACCTCTGCTGCCTGCGGCGAGGTCTATTTGTAATACAGGAGTGAAAGGCGGGGGTGGTGGGTATCGTCCCCGGCTTATATTCTCACAACAATAGACAACTCCCAAGCCACGAAATTATCCAACTTCAGGCAATCCTCGCCATATCTGCACCGGAACTGAGCTCATACCCCTCAAGAGACCCACCATGAGTGTCACACACGTCGTCCTCCTCCAATTCAAGGCAGGTGTCAGCCCGGAGGAGGTGAAGGAGGTGCGTATTCACGGTAGCGGAGTCGACTTCTCAAGCTCTCTCATAACTCTTCTCCATTTCCCAGACGTGCGACCGCTTTCGAGCGCTGAAAACCAACTGCGTCCACCCGACTACCAAGACCCCATACATCCTATCTTTGAAGGGCGGACGGGACAACTCCCCCGAGGGACTGCAGGTATGAATCTACCCCGATACTTCCTGGCTGCTGCGTGCTGTTTGGTTTCACTGTCCGCTGACGACGAGAAAGGGCGGGCTGACACATGGCTTTGTTGCCGAGTTTGCGTCGACTGACGACAGAGATTATTATGTGAAGACGGACCCAGCTCATCGGGAGTTTGTTGTAAGCGTCGGGGGCGCGGCTGAGAAGATTGTTGTCGTGGACTTTGTGGATGGTGTTTATTAGTCGAGGTTTTGGGTCCCGCTGTTGTACGGAGTATCTCTACCATCTCCATGGGACGTTATATTCAGTCCCACGGCCCACCAATAGAAAGCTGAATTATGTCTTGATCAGATCAGCCGTCTTTCTGGTCCCTAGATTGATAGCTCTATGGAACCGCATTTGAAGCCCGGCCGACGGGGCATTGAACCATACGGTTGGGCCGTATTTGCTTTTGTCTCCGTCATGTCAGGAAACGAGAGGTGTCTTCTGATTTGAATCGAAATTTTCGGCTTGGATTGCTTTGAGAGAGGCTGAAAAAAAAGTGTGGTCGCTGGGTGGCCTCTGGGAGCTCAGACTCTGAGCGGTCGAGATTCCAGTGGCGGGGCATTTCTCCTGCTGAAAACACGACACCACTGCAGACCCGAACCTCCGGCTACAAGACGCAAGCAGCACAAGGAATCCGCCCAAGCATTGCTCGATTTTATTCGAAACGGCAGAGGCAACGCAAATAAACGTTGCCAACAACTGGAAACTGGGTTTTCATTCACCTGGACAGATTACTTGGTTGGACTCGGTCCGCCTCTGTCTGCCACAAGCCACGACGACAGAGCACACAAAGCAAGCATATAGCCATGCCGCAACCGCTTCAATCGCCGGATAGCCCGCAAGGCAAGGCTCCGGAGAAGATTTTCCCGCTCACCAACATCGCCCCCAGTATCTTCGTACCGCTTCAAGACGACATTCTCGGGTCGGAACTGCCGCGAGACCGGGTGGGGCGGCTCAAGAGGATTCTCGAGAGCCTCGACTACCAGCGGGAAGGTGTCAAGGAGAATCTCCTGTACATGTTCGAGCGGGAGAAGAAGCGGATCATCATAGAGGCGACCGAGATGGAGCAGGCACAAGGGCCCCCGTCGATCCAGCCGGGGCTGCCCTTGAGAGAGGTTGACGATATCATCGCCAATATGGAGGCGCCCGCCGAGCACGGCATGGACTACAACATCCGGAACATGGCCGAGTTCGACCCCAACGTGGAGGCACCGCCCAACGCCTCACTCCGGGACAGAACGGCAATAGACTTGCTTAAGGTGGTCGAAAAGGGATTGGAGCAGCTGCAGGCGTTCGAGGCATACATGTCGAAAATCAAAGTCGACTACCTCGGCCGCCTTGAGCGGGAGACGTCAAGGATTGAAGAAGCCGGGAAGCGGCCGGAGGAGCGGTGAGGGGTCACCGGGTTTGAACGTTAGTTATCACGAGAAGGCCACCAAGAAGACGTTAATATAAGGCGGTAAATATCCCTCCCATCCCGGGTGGCCGTGATCATCTCAAGGCGACCTTGTCGTCAGGTCCACCAGACCCGTTCTCGACCCAAATTTTTTTGTTGCTGCCGGCGGTAAGAACCATTGCTCAGGGAGACCAGAAGAGCTCTCTCGCATGCATCCATAATCGGAGCTAATATCTCAATCTAGGAGCACATGATAGAGGAAGACTCGGTGGAAGCGCGTTCCGGCACCGAAGCGCCGGATCGCCGACCAAGTTCTCCTACAATAAGTGTCCAAGTACAATGGAGAGAGAAAAAGTTCAAAATGAAGCGAGCTGCGAAATGTGGGGGAGCTTAAAAAGCAGCGAGCTTACAATTTGGGGGCTGTGATTGGACGGTTAAGCGGGCCGCTAGCTCACTGTTCTTCCGGATGGGGTGGGTTGTGGCCGTCCCTCGCTCGCAACGACCAGAAACGTCAGTTGCCGCAGAAGAAGAAGCTCACGACGACGACCTTGCGGCCACCACCGGCTGGAGACACCCACACCCCCGTCCTCCGCCCATCTCCGCTCCATATCCTCCGTCGAGACGGCACCATGTTGAGGCAGACATTGGCTCGCTCGGCTTGGCGGACTGGCAAGCACCCGGCCAGCGCGGCCAGCCGGGCCTTTTCAGCGACAGCTCAGCGACCGGCCGAGGTCGAGCTCACAATCGGTGCGTCCCCCGCCCTGCTTGCGCCGCCAATTGGCCTGCCGCATTGATGCTGACTGCTGCCAGATGGGAAGAAGGTTTCGATCGAGGGTGAGCGCACGCCGGGATGCCGAATTGATTGAATGTCTGGAGCGTTTCTTGCTGATCGCGTCGCAGCCGGGTCCGCCCTCATCCAAGCTTGCGAGAAGGCCGGCGTCACCGTCCCTAGGTACGGCTTCCCTGCAGCTCTGCTTGCCTGTCTCCTGCTTCTGACGATGCATTGCTGACTGTCTACAGATACTGCTACCATGAGTATGTCACTCACTACCGCATCGATGCCCGCGGCCCGCGCCGTCCCCGCTAACGAAATGCCTCGTCAGGAAACTCATGATTGCCGGCAACTGCCGTATGTGCCTGGTCGAAGTCGAGCGTGTTCCCAAGCCCGTTGCGTCGTGCGCATGGCCCGTACAACCCGGCATGGTCGTCAAGACCAACTCTCCCCTGACACACAAGGCCCGCGAAGGCGTCATGGAATTCCTTCTGGCGAACCACCCGCTCGACTGCCCCGTCTGCGACCAGGGTGGCGAGTGCGATCTCCAGGACCAATCGATGCGGTACGGCGCCGACCGCGGCCGGTTTCACGAGCTGGGGGGCAAGCGTGCGGTGGAGGACAAGAACATCGGACCCCTCATCAAGACTTCCATGAACCGGTGTATCCACTGCACGAGGTGTGTCCGCTTCGCCAACGACATTGCGGGCGCCAACGAGATGGGCTCGACGGGCCGTGGCAACGACATCCAAATCGGAACCTACCTTGAGCAGAACCTCGACTCGGAACTCTCTGGAAACGTCAT
>OUNM010105483.1_pt1 | contig 28555 bp, 34 predicted proteins | sample 1769961 | NCBI WGS metagenome assembly OUNM01 (sample SAMEA3914820, study PRJEB12502) | metagenome | biome: forest; material: soil | place: USA | collected 2012-03-12 | depth 0.3 m | reverse complement strand
GGGCACTCCTGCCCGCAACGCAAGCCGACTGCGCATCGCCCGCTCAAAGATTCAGCGAGTATCTCAGGGATTGGGAACGCAGAAGCAGATCGGCGATTTTAGGAAGAAGAGATCGACAAGGAGGACCCCATGACAGAATCCTTTACCGACGCCATTGCCCTGCTGAAGGCAGACCATCGCAAGGTTGAAGAGCTCTTCGAGAAATTCGAAGGTGCGAGTTCTTCTTCCCAGAAGCAAAAGCTTGCGAAGGAAATCTGCACCGAGCTGAAAATCCATACCCTGATCGAAGAAGAGATCTTCTATCCCGCCTATCGAGGCAAGATCGAGGACGATACACTCGACGAGGCTTACGTCGAGCACGACGGTGCCAAGATCCTGATCAACGATATCGAGGCAGCATCACCGGACGACGACTTCTTCGATGCCAAGGTCAAGGTGCTGTCCGAGGAAATCAAGCACCACGTGCACGAGGAGGAGATGCCGTCCGAAGGCATGTTTGCCCAATGCCGCAAGGCTGATGTCGACCTCGTCGAGCTGCGCGATCATATGCTCGCCCGCAAGAGCGAGCTTCTCGCGCAGGCAAAGGCGACTGGCCTCCCGCCAGCTCAGCCCAAGACGATCAGTCTAATGACCGCTTGAGAATATATGGATCAACACACACACACCGAGACGAGGCACGCTCCGCTGGGTGTAAACATGGCCCGGCGCTTGTGATGAGCACCTGCAGAGCGAGGCCCCGCTAAAGCCCGAAGACTGTCCCGCTGACCGGCGGGCAAAACATCGGACGGATCGATAACTGGAGGCTCCGGGCAGAACCGGAGCCTTCGTTCGCCTTCCCCTATCACGCGCGTGACAAACACCGGGACCGGGCATCTCGCATCATCCGCAAACCCGAGAGCACAAAAGCGTAGTTCCGCTTCAATCCGAAGCGCAAAGCTGTTTTCCAGCGATTAGATGCCGCCAATTTTCGATCAATGTAGATCTTTGGAATGAGTGCCGGATTTTCACCGCTTCCGCGGCCACAAGAAAATCCAAGAACCTCCAGCAATGTGGACGGTTGACCAGTAATAGCCTGCGATCGAATGCCGGCAAGTTAGACCTATGTGCCAGAAAGTATTCAACAGATCAAATGTGATGCGTAAATGACGCTGCATTGACGAAGTGTATTGTGATTCTGAAACCAGATCCATGGTTTTCAGTTGAAGGACGTGCGCACCGGTAAACTGGCGTCACATCCTGGAGTTTAACATGCAGAAATACCTTTTTGCCGTAGCCTTGACTGTTGCGCTGCCCGGTGCGGCCTTCGCGCAGGATACTCAGCCCGCCACTTCGCCCGACGGCAGCGAAGCCTTCGGCATCGAACCTTACGTTGGCATTCTGGGCGGGTACCACGAATTCTCGAGGAACAGCGAGTTCGGATCACCTCGCGGCGGCCGCATGAACGGTGGTCTTGTCAGCGGCGTTGCCGGTGTCAATGTACCGCTTGGCCCGGTCTTCGTGGGTGTCGAGGGCAATGCCACCAAGGGCTTCGGAGACATCGACTGGGAATACGGCGTCAAGGGCCGGATCGGCGGACGCGCTGGTGACAGCGGTCTCATCTACGCTTCGGCGGGCTATCAGTGGGTCAATGGCAGGCGTGCCTATGGCGACGAGAAGGACTGGATTTACGGCGTCGGCGTCGAAGTCGCTCCAAAGGATATCGGCCTGGGTGGCGTCACCGGCAAGAGCGGTATTCGGCTTCGCCTCTCGGCAGAAACCTACGATTTCGACAGTATCCGCCCGATGGCCGGCATCATCGCCCACTTCTAAATCTTGCGAAAGGCGGTGCGGCAAAATTCGGCGCCGCCTCAATATACAAACTTGGTACGGCGCCAGAAACCACCGAAGGCGCCGTACCAAGTTTGTTTTGCCTCACAGCACTCCGTGGGATCAAGCCCGTCAACGCGTATGGTTTCTGCGTGAAGACCTTCAGATTTAGACTCTCTGGTCACTAATTTTTCCCTCGTGGAACTTGCGTGCGGTCTAAGCGCTTTCAGGGAGGGGCTTCTCTACCCTCATGGAGAAGTCCCGCATGCGATAAACTTTGCCCCGCGCCCTAGGTCGTCGGGGTGTTTTTTAGGTCGACGAAAGGGGCACATTCTATCGGGAGCCACGCCACATTTCCCGAGAGATTGACCCTCACAGCGCTGTGTAACGCGATGTTCTGTTCGGCCGAACGTCCTCTCGCAGTTGAACGGTTAGCTCCTCTGTGAGCTCCTTGCGTGCGGACAGGCTGGAATCGAGATCGAGCAGCGTCAAGAGATTAACGGCTCCAGCTCCTGCAATTGCCGCCATGATCCACCTCCAGGAAAGCCATCGCCTTGACCACCGCTCCGACGTCGACCCCGCGGTATCGCCCCCTCCTGCCGCCACCGTCGCTACCGTGCAGATGCCGGGCCTATCCTATCGGACTTAGTTTGCAGATTCGCTGAGATCGAGGAAGGCGCGGTGGGAGCCTTGGCGGGGCAAGGCCTCCCCGCTTAATACTAGCGAAGTGCCTATGTGCCCGGCGCTGTTAACCCGGCCGGTGGATGCCGGCTTGCGTGCAACCGCCTTCTCCACCAGATTGGGGCTGGCGTCGGCAAATTGCTTCCAGATAGTCGAACGCCCTTTGGCATAAGCGCGCATCTTGAGGACCTTCAGACGCTCCGGCGTGTTCAGCAATGTGTTCACCGCGCTTGAGATTGCCGAGGGTTTATCCTCGGGCACCAGCATGCCGACTCCGTCGGCGAGCAACTCGCAGGCATGGATATAGCGAGTAGATACCACGGCCTTGCCGAGCGCGACCGCATACCCCTCACCGTGTCGCATAAAGTGCTCTTGATCGGCAGTTCGCCGCTGGCAGCGAGACCGAAGTCCACGTCATCGCGAACCTGGCATGCGACCCAACGCGATTCGGTCACATGCGCGACCGCTGCGAAGCCCATCCCCGTGGCCTCGCAGACGACATCGAGGATCTAGCGAATGGTGTCGGAGGCGCCCAGCTCCCTCAGGAGTGTCTCATGACCAAGCCTTGGCCCGTTCAGGTTTTTAAAATGAATCACGCCCCCAAATTGCCCGCGCGGCAGGTACCCCGCAATCATCAACTGCCCCTCATGCTCTCCAGATCGATCACCGAAGCGCTATTGCTCACCGCCTTGACTGCATCGGCAAGCGTTTGACGGCTCACTCCCAGCCTCTCGGTCCAATAGGCGACCTCGTAATCTTCGCCTAGCGCAATACGCGATGCATCCTGCGGGGCGCGAAGGCTCTTGTCGTCGGACATCGAACTCTCCTGACATAGGTTGGTAGCTACTACGCCGACGTTCCCGCCCCGTCCCGGTTTCCATTCGTAAGGCTGCCTGCAGTCCATCGAGCAGGTCCGGAACGAGTGGGCCGATCGGGAATTTCCTTCCCATGACGGCGAAGCGTGCAAAACCATCCAGGGCAGAAGGCGTGTCCAAGCCGCGACGGGGAGACGCTCTCGCCGTGCTCTCACCGTTTCAGCCCGTGCAAGCGGTGAGGCTGCCCCACCCTTCGCGTTCGCGCAAAAGCGCGCCGGTGCCGGCGCGGGCGCCGTTCAACTGCGCCGAAACGGAGACGATCGACAAGCCCTCGCATTTCACGATCGAGGACGCGTGGCGGCTTACGAAACACACTTGTTCCAAGGCTCGCGCCGAGTGGAGCCGGGCCGTTCAGGGGCTTCCCGACCTGTGAGGATCGCGACCTACAACGTAAACGGCGTCAACGGCCGACTGCGCGTGCTGCTGCGTTGGCTCTACGAGTACGAGCCCGATGTCGTGTGCCTGCAGGAACTGAAGGCTCCGCAGGAAAACTTTCCTGAAGCAGCCATCGAGGAAGCGGGTTACAGGGCGATCTGGCATGGCCAGAGCCGCTGGAACGGCGTGGCAATCCTCAGCAAAGTCGGAGAAATTCACGAGACGCGGCGGGGCCTGCCCGGCGATCCGAGCGATGACCAGAGTCGGTACATCGAAGCTGCGGTCAACGGCGTTCTCGTCGCCGGCCTTTACCTGCCTAACGGCAATCCCCGGCCCGGACCTAAATTCGATTTCAAGCTGAAATGGTTCGAGCGGCTGCACGCTCACCTTGCCGAGTTGGTTTCACTCGGCGCGCCGGTGATCGTTGCCGGCGATTTCAATGTCATGCCGACAGATGCCGATGTCTATGCGCCGGAGCGCTGGCGCGACGATGCATTGTTCGCCCCTGAGGTTCGCGATGCCTATCAGCGGTTGCTGGACCAGGGCTGGACCGACGCGCTGCGGCACCTCCATCCGCACGAGACCATCTACACTTTCTGGAAATACTGGCGCGGCGCCTTCGAACGCGATGCCGGCCTCAGGATCGACCACATCCTCCTCAACCCTGCCGCAGCGCGCCAATTGGTAGCTGCCGAAGTCGATCGGCCGGTCCGCGGTTGGGAAAAGACCAGCGACCATGCGCCGGTCTCGGTTGAGCTCTCCTCGAAACCCTCGAGCCGAAGCGCTTCCGGAGGGAAAAAGGCTGCGCCATGAAACATGAAACACATCTCTTCGCCCCGAACGACTGGATCCCGAATAACCAGCAAATCGCGGTGTTGATCTATCGCGAGGTGGAAAGCGGGGATTGCGAGACGGTGGCGAAGGCTTTCGAGAGGCGCTTTGCCGCGAACGGCTGGCCGCCCGAGTGGCGCGATACCATCTTCGATTATCACCATTACCATTCGGCGGCCCATGAAGCACTCGGCGTCGCATCGGGCCGCGGCACACTCATGCTTGGGGGCCCAGGTGCGCTCATGATCCATGTCGAGGCAGGGGATGCCCTGATGCTGCCCGCCCGGGACGGGACATTGCCGCATCTCGGCGAGCGACGACTTCCTGGTGGTGGGTGCCTACCCGAGCGGTCAGGAATGGGACATCTGCAGGGAGGCTCCCTCGGAGGCGGCACTCGAGCGGATCCAGGCAATGCCACCCGCCCATCGGAACCCTGTCGATGGACAATCGGACAAGAGCGCCTCGTGATGGAACGGCTGACAGGTGGATGCGCCTGCGGCGCGATCCGCTATACGCTTCTGTCTAGCCCCTTCGATGCCGGCTATTGCCACTGCCGCCTGTGCCAGTTGAGCAGCGGCGCGCCCGTCCTGGCCTTCGCTACTGTCCCCCTCGCCGATTTCGAAGTCACTCGCGGTGCGATCGCGCACCGCAAGTCATCGGACTTGGGAGAGCGAGGCTTCTGCCAGAGCTGCGGTACCCCGCTCACCATACACGTGACGTATCAACCCGAGACGATCGACTTCACGATAGCAACGCTCGACCGTCCCGAGGAAGTCGCTCCCGGCTTTCACATCTGGACCGAGAGCTCCATCGGCTGGTTCGCGCAATCCGAGGCGCTGCCCCGCCACGCCCGCTTTCGACCTGACACGGTGGGTCTGGACGCACAGCCCCCCGGCGGCGGAACGACATCGACCTGAAAAGGGGCTCACACTCCGCTCAACCCCGAGGGGTGCAGGCTTCTTGCTTTGGCCCGCCCCGATACGCCAGGAGATTTCCCAAAGATGGACGGACCGGCTTCCAGAGACAGCGAGGATCCCATCGATTGCCTTGTCGTGGGCGGCGGCCCCGCCGGGCTCACTGCGGCAATCTACCTTGCCCGCTTCCTCCTTTCGGTCCGCGTGATTGATGCCGGATCAAGTCGCGCGGCGATGATACCGAGGACCCATAACCTCTCAGGCTATCCTGGCGGCATCCCTGGCCCCGAGCTCCTCGACCGGATGCGCGAACAGGCATCGGAATTCGGAGCGACACTGATCCACGGCCGGGTAGATGATCTCTCGCTCGATTCGGAGCTTTTCATCGCGCGCACGAGCAGTAGCCGGGTTTCGGCCCGTAGCGTTCTGCTCGCCACGGGAGTCGTCAACACCGCGCCGGTAATGGGCGCTGCATTGCACGACGAGAGTGTTGCCCGCGGCCTTCTGCGATATTGTCCGATTTGCGATGGCTATGAGGTCTCGGACAGGAGCGTCGGGATCATTGGCACTGGAACCCACGGGTTCAACGAGGCGATTTTCCTTCGCATGTATTCGAGCGACATCACCCTGATCGCGGCCGAAGGGCGCCACTCACTCAGCGAAAAGGAACGCCGGGAGCTCGAGTTGGCCGGAATTGCCATGCGTGACGGCCCCTGCGCTGCGCTTCGTATCGTCGACGACCGCATTGTCGCGCCCGTTCCGGGAGAAGAGCTCGCGTTTGACAGCATCTATCCCGCGCTGGGCTCGACCATCAACTCCGAACTCGCGCTCGCCCTGGGTGCGCAAGCGAGCGATGAAGGATGCCTCGTCGTCGATCGCCATCAGCGGACCAGCATCGCCGGCCTCTATGCCGCGGGTGATGTTGCAAAGGGCCTTGATCAGATCAGCCATGCCATGGGCGAGGCGAGCGTCGCGGCAACGACGATCCGGAACGACCTTGCGCGATCGCGACATCTTTTCCGTTAGGTCAAGCGGCGCAGACCAATCGCGCTTTCAGCACATTCCCCGATCTGTTGCTTGAACCTTTCGCAGCTATCCCCGGTAGCCGAATTGCGGCCTGTGGCGGCCAAGTCAGAACGTCCCGCTGTCGGCCGTCCCATTTCAGAGCCCGAGGTCGAATCAAACCTGCGTGCAAACAGAGGATTTGCGCGTCCCGCCCTCGCAACTCTTCTCGTCCCGAAGCATTTCCTGTTGACCAGAACAGCCCTGGAGAAATGCAAAGTGCCTCGTGCATTCCTGCGCGGTGTCCCAGCGGCACTACATCCCCTTCATGCTCTGCTACTCGCGTTCCCTGTAGCGCTGTTTCCAGCAGCGCTCCTGGCCGACCTTACGTATCTCGACAGTGCCGAGATGCAGTGGTCGAACTTCGCCGCATGGCTCATCGCTGGCGGCGTGCTGTTCTGCGGATTGGCATGTGCCTGGAGCCTTGCTCGCCTTGCCATCCGTCGGCCCGGGGGCGGCTGGCTTGCTCTCATCCTGGCACTCTTGTTTGCCGCCGGCCTGATCAACTCGTTCCAGCACAGCCATGACGGGTGGACCTCGGTTGGCACTATGGGCCTCGTGCTCTCGGTGATTTCCGCAGCCCTGGCCCTCGCCGCTGGATGGATCGGCTACAGCGCACCACGGGAGGCCCGTCCATGATTTCGCGGCGCTCAAGGATGTTTTCTCGCTTCGCCATTGCAGTGCTCGCTGCGCCCCTGGTCCTGGCCGGCTGCAGCAAGGCACCGGACTTGGATCAGACCGGTCAGCACCCACAGTTGCCGGCTCAGGATGAGACGCTTCTTCCTCCGATGAAGATTGCGCGGCCGATTGGCTGGAACGGCGCCACGCCCACTGTACCGAAGGGCTTCACGATCACGCCCATCGCTACGGGCCTCAAGGTGCCTCGCCAGACCCTCGTTCTGCCCAATGGGGACATCCTGGTCGCCGAAGGCCTCGGCGGAAAGGAGCCGAAACTGCGCCCCAAGGACCTGATCGCCGGCTATATCAAGAGCCTGGGCAAGAGCGGCACCAAGGGCGGCGATCGTATCACGTTGTTGCGCGACGGCGACGGGGACGGAAAGTATGAAGTCCAGTCGGAATTCATCGGCGGGCTCAACGCGCCCTACGGCATGGTGCTGGTCGGATCCGACCTTTACGTGGCCAATCAGGATGCATTGCTGCGCTTTGCATATGCCGATGGCGCGACGCGAATCGTCGGCCCCGGACAGCTTGTCACGAAGCTGCCTGCTACCCCCAACCATCACTGGACCAAGGCTTTGACCGCCAGCGCTGACGGCTCCTTCCTCTATGTAGGTATCGGGTCCAACAGCAACATCGGTGAGCGCGGTCTCGCCGTCGAGGAGGAACGCGCTCAGGTCTGGGAAATTGATCCATCATCGGGCGCCCACCGGACGTATGCATCCGGCATCCGCAATCCCACTGCCCTCGCGATCAATCCGACAACGAAAGCGCTCTGGGTCGTTGCAAACGAACGCGATGAACTCGGTGCGGATCTGGTGCCCGACTACCTTACCTCGGTAACGCCGGGAGCGTTCTATGGCTGGCCTTACAGCTACTACGGCCAGCACGTCGATCCACGTGTACACCCCCAGAAGCCCGACATGGTGCGCAAGGCGATCGCGCCCGACTATGCGCTGGGATCGCATGTAGCGACGCTGGGCCTCGCGTTTGCTGACGGAGGCGGCCTCGGTCCCGACTACGCTGAAGGTGCGTTCGTGGGTGAACACGGCAGCTGGAACCGTACGGATCCCGCCGGATACAAGGTCGTATGGATACCGTTCGCCAACGGACGTCCATCCGGCAAGCCGCGGGATTTCGTAACCGGCTTTATCGGGACCGATGGAAAGGCACGCGGGCGCCCTGTCGGCGTAACGTACGATACGGTCCGGCGCGCCGTGCTCGTTGCGGACGATCTGTCCAACACGGTTTGGCGGATCACACCCGCCCGGTGAGACACCGGCCGCGCCGCTCATGCGTTGCCGAACCATTTTCCAGGCATCGCTTTCACGGGGCGCGTGCGGCTGAATGACGGGTGGCGGGCGGGATCAGATCCGGCGCCTCGCGCATTTCATGAATTCCCTCAAGGCAAGGATGGCCATTTATGATCCGCTCCCTTCTCATCGGCCTCGTCGCCGGACAGCGCGGCATTGCTCCGCTTGCCTCGATCGCACTGGCCACGCGGCGCGGAGCGGTCCCGGCAGCTCTCCCCTTGCAAGGCTTGCTTCGCTCCCCCCTTTTCGCCTCCGGCGCAGCCGCACTCGCCGCCGCAGAAATGGCGGGAGACAAGATGAAATCGGCACCCGATCGGATCGAGCCTGCAGGCCTAGCCGTCCGCGCGGTAACGGCAGCCTATGCCGGCGCCGCCCTTGCACCACGCGGAGAGCGCGTGCCGGCTGCGCTCGCCGCGGCAGGGACTGCGCTCATTTCTTCCTACATTGGCTGGCGCCTGCGCTGTGCGGCCATGCGCCGCTACGGGCAGACGGCAACCGGCTTTGTAGAAGACGCCATCGTGCTGGGGACCGGGATTGTCGCAGCAAACCCGGACCTGATCGCGTCGCCCTCAAGGCGCGGGATATGAGCGTGGGTTGTAGCCTGCGAAGGCCTCAAGTTGCCGGACTCCGCCATTGGCCAACACGCGCTCCAAAGAACCCGAGCGGATCGACGGGCAGTGCAGATCGGATGACACCGCTCAACCCAGCCCTTCATCGGATAATGCCTTACGAACGCCTTCCCGGGCGGAAAGCCGTTCGTAATATGCGGTGAGGTTGGGCGGCAAGACCACGCTTGCCTTGGTCGTTGCCCAAAGCAGCATCACGAAGAGATAACAGTCGGCAACCGTAAAGTTCTCACCTGCCGCAAACTTCTGCTCGGCAAGCTTGTCGTCGAAAAGCGCAAAGCGTTTGGCAAGGACTTCTCGCGCTCGCTCCTTCTCTTCTTCGGAGGCTCCACTGAAGAACGGCTTGAAGCCCTTGTGCAATTCGGTCGAGATATAGGCCAGAGCTTCCAGCACCCTGAATCTGCCCATTTCGTCCGGTGGCAAAAGGCCACCCGCCTGCTCTGCGATAAAACTCAGGATCGCGATATTCTCGGTGAGTACTGTCCCATCGTCCAGTTCAAGAGCCGGCACGTAACCCTTTGGATTGATCGCACAGAAATCGCCGCCGCCCGCGGTCTTCTTGGCCTTGAGATCGACTTTTATCGCCTCGAAAGGTAGCCCGCCCTCGATAAGCGCTATATGGTCGGCAAGGCTGCAGGCGCCCGGTGAGTAGTAAAGTTTCATCGGCCTCTTCCCTTAGGTTTCGTGTTGGTTGTCCAGTTGCCGGGACTTTCGTTCGGCCCAGGCGCGACCCGCATCCTCGCCCCAGAGAAGCCAGGCGATGAAACCGGACGAGGGGTCGCCATCCGAGTTTTCCTGGTGAGCCTTCGCTTCCTGGTCGGCGACCTGCCGTGCGACGAAGCTGCGCGCCGAATTCACGTCAAGTTCGGTGAGATCCCCTCGCTCTGCCAATTGGCCCGCCTTGCCGGCGCCTACTTGCGTACTGCCGCGTTCGAACTTCTGGCGCAGCCTCAAGCCCAGTCGAGAGGAAGATGCCATTTTGAGAGTGGGTATAAAATGGAATTTCGCCATCAACGCTCTCCTGATCCTCAATGGCTGAACGCATCGCTATCGAGCGGGTTTCTGAATCCGAAATGCCGGACCGGTCGAGGCGTACGTCGCGTGCGCTATCCGGCTGCCTCCAGATCGGGATCGCAGAACTCAGCACGTCGAAACCCACGAAGCCGAGCAGGTCCGGCAACTATAATCGTGGGGGCACGTTACCGCAGCAGAGAGGAGAAAATCTCATGAAACTCATGCTGGTTGCGGCTTCGGCCGCTGTGCTTGCCGCGTCTTCAGCAGGCGCGCAGTCCAACAATTCCGCCGTCAAGGACCCGACCGTTGCAACGACCAAGGCCACGGCAAAGGGGCATAACTCCTTTACCGAGAGCCAGGCGCGCGGACGCATCGCGAAGGCCGGCTACACGCACATCGGCAAGTTGACCCAGAATGAAAACGGCGTCTGGCAAGGCCAAGCCGTCAAGGGTGGCAAAACGGTCACCGTCGCCCTCGACTACAAGGGCAACGTTTCCGTTCATTGACCTGGCCTGCTCGGAGAAATTCCATGACCAAGACCATTACGCGTCTCTTTGACAACTATGCCGATGCGGCACAGGCCATTCACGAACTGGAGAGCATTGGCGTTCCACGCGATGACATCAGCGTCATCGCCAACGATGCCCATGGCAAACACGCCGCTGCCCACGAAGGGGTTAACAGTGACGGCGAAGTCACCGCGGGAACGTCCGCTGGCGCCATTCTGGGAGGCGCCGGCGGGTTGCTCGCAGGCCTTGGAATGCTCGCCATTCCAGGCCTCGGACCCATCGTCGCAGCAGGCTGGCTCGCCGCAGGCGCGGTCGGTGCCGGCGTGGGCGCCCTAGGCGGCGCTGCTGCGGGCGGACTGGTCGGTGCTCTCAGGCATGCCGGACACTCGGAAGAAGATGCGAATGTCTATTCCGAGGGCGTGCGCCGCGGAGGCGTTCTGCTGAGCGCCAAGGTTGATGATGCGGAAGTCGAACGTGCCAACGCCGCTGTGAATTCCGCGCCGGCTGTCGATATCGCTGCACGCGGCGCGGAATACCGCAAGGAGGGGTGGACCCGCTTCGACGAGACCGCTGCCCCCTACTCGATCGACGACATCGAACGCGATCGTGCCCGCTACGGCACCGTCCCCCGCAACTGACGAACCGATAAACGGGCTTCACTGTCAATCGTGAAGCCGTTCAAGCTGGCGGTCGGGTCCCCACGAGGATACGGCCGCCCTGTTTATCGATTTTCAGTACGCCGCCGAAACCGGCAGCCTCCTGCACGATCAAATCTGCTGCGAAGCGCCTGGTTTCTCGATGGTCACTTCGAAAACCCGTCCATTTAAGGAGCGGTTCACGACCCAGGAGTTCCCGGTGTCGTGCAACGTGTAGTTCCCACGGGTAAAAAGGTCACCATGGCTGCGCCGCGACTTCAGCAAGTCCCGCGTCAATTGAAGTTTGCGATCCGACAGTGACCCGTCACCAATCGAAGCGTGCGAGATTTCGGCGATCGGGCGACGGTTGTCGGGATCGGTGAGATTGACCGCGACTATTTCGCTGCCTTGATAGATATCAGGAATGCCTGGCGCGGTGATCTGGAAGGCGACTTGCGCAAGGACGATGCGATCGTAGATCTGCTCGAAACGTGCCAACGCACCATCGGGCCAGGCATCGATCCGCTCTACCATGCCGAGCAACGCCTCAGCTAGCTGAACAACGCGTCCCTCGGCCGACGCATTGGGCGCCTCATGGGAGGACAGGTCCTTTGCTTCGCGCATGGCCTTGGCAATGTGGCCGGCCAGCCGCTCGCCCGCCTCGGGTTCTCCGCCCAGGGCAAGCGCCGACTGCAACGCGTAGATTCCCCAGCGAGCCGGCAGATCCGACGCCCGGGCACTTTCCAGAGCTCGCTGGATGAAAACGAGCGCAAGATCCGGCATGTACGTGAGCGCGATCAAGGCGGCGCGTGCGTCGGCGGAGCGCTTGGTGTCATGCGTGGACAAAGTGCTGAGGGCCAGCGGACTGGTCTCTGCGCGCTTTTGCATGCTCGCTTCAAATACTGCTGCATCGATCGGATCGAGGGCTGGGCCGATACCCACCTCGCAGAAGGGCAGATAGGAAACGGCCCGGTAGAAAACGGTATCTTCTTCGGACTTCGCCGTCAGCGCGCCGGTCAGTTGCTCGAACCTTGATGCAAAAGCGGTCGCGGCCGGATCGTCCGCGGCTGCGTGAAGAAGATCCAGCAGCCGTCCTGTCTTGTCCTCGCCGTCACGCAGAGCATCCATCTCGCTGGCCAGCGCGTAACCATCCGACGTGTAGGAACGATAGATCGGCCAGCGGGAACCGAGGTCGCTTATGGCACGCGCGACGTTTGGCGCTTCGGCCGCGTCGCAGCCGAGCGCGTCGAGCGCGGCCCCGGCAACCCGGTGCAGTTCCGGTGCCAGGGTGGTTTCGAGCAATTCGCGTCGCACCGCCGGCACCTGCTCTTTCGGCTCGGCGGAAACACTATCGGAGCACGCAGCGCGGATCTCCAGCAATCCGGCATCCTCGGTGAGGAACCGGGTCAGTGGATCCAGAAACTCGTACCCGCTCATCCCCGCGACCGGCCATCTGTGCGGCAGTTCCTCGTTCGGCTTGACGATCTTCTCGACCCAAATGGGGATCTCGCCTACCGCTTCGCGCAATCGATGAAGGTAGGCCGCCGGCCGCGCCAATCCATCGATATGATCGATCCTCAGGCCCTGGATGCGGCCCGCCCTCACTTGATCGACGATCCAGCGATGTGTGAGCGTAAAGACATCCGCCTCCTCCTGCCTAACGCCGATGAGACCAGTAATGTTGAAGAAGCGCCGGTGGATGATCGCGTCTGCAGTGGCCCGCCAGTCGCCGATCGTCCAGAACTGCTCCTCAAGGAGAGTGGAAAGGGCAGATGCGTCGAGGCTTCGCTCGCCTGCAGCAAGCGCCCGCGCCAGTGGGGTATCGCGCAGCGGGTAGTCCAGACCCTGGATCCTCAAAGCACCGCCGCCCGGGGACAATTCGACCTTCCCGTCCGCAAAGGCGGACTGCGTATCGCCCTCGAGGAAAGGGAAATGCAGGGCCCCCCGGCCCCAATCCAGGTCGAAGACCTGTGCGAACCTGCTGTCACGACCGCGGCGCATTATGTCGGAAATGAAAGGATTTTCCGGGCTGAACGCCATGTGGTTGGGCACAATGTCGAGCACAAGGCCGATCCCGGCCTCAAGCGCCGCATTGGAGAGTGCGACGAACCCCTCCTCCCCGCCAAGCACCGGATCCACTTCATTGGGATCGAGAACATCGTAGCCATGGGTTGAGCCCGCCGCCGCGCGAAACAGCGGGGAAAGATAGAGATGGCTCACACCCAGTTCGGTTAGCCACGGCAGCATTGTACGTGCCTCGGCAAATCCCGTCCCGCCGCGAAGCTGCAGGCGGTACGTGGCGACAAGTTCCGGGGATTTATGGACGGCGGAAACCATATGATCAGTCCCGATGGATGGCAGCAGAGAAGGCAAACGCGCTGCCTTTCCCGGTGACGACTACAAGCGGATCGTCATGCGGCGTAAACGTGTCTTCGTCCGCCGATCTGGCCGCTGGCGCCGCCTTCGAAGGCAGCCGGGCGCGCAGCGAGAGGGCAGCATTCCCGAAATCCCAGATGGCCTCGATCAGCGATCCTTCGCGCCGCACCGAGACCTGCGGGTTCCTTGTCACCTCAAGCAGCGGCACGATGTACGTACGGCGAATTGACAGGAGTTCGCGCACGAAGCGCTCGTGGTCACGCTGCTCCACCCGCTCAGGCTTCCCGATCTTGCAGGCATTGAACGTTTCCGGCGCGATCGGGTCGGGGACGTCGCCGTCGAACGCCTCGAACTGCGCGAATTCCTCGGCACGGCCCTTGCGCACCGCTTCGGCAAGATCGCCCTTGAAGTCCGCGAAGAACAGGAACGGCGCATCGGTCAGGAATTCGTCGCCCATGAATATCATTGGCACAAAGGGTGAGAGCACGGTCAGCGCGGTCACGACGCGCAGCGCCGTGCGATCGGTTACCAGGTGATGGAGCCTCTCGCCTTGCGCACGGTTGCCGACCTGATCGTGATTGCCGAGGAAATTTACGAAAGCTGTTCGCGGCAATGCGGCGGAGGGCTCGCCCCGCAAAATCCTGGAGGCGGCACGCGGCTGGCCTTGCTCGACATATCCGTCGCGCAGCGCAACCTCGATATCCGCGAGCGGGTCCGCAGCGAAGGGGGCGTAATAAGCTTCGTCCTCTCCGGTCAGCAGGCAGTGGACGGCATGGTGCCAATCGTCGTTCCAGGTCGCATCGAATGCTTCTCCTCGTCCAAGGTGACGCGCTAGATTGCGCTCGTCCTCGGTCACGAGGTGTATCGGGCGCCCCCAATCGAGTGCCCGCACTCGCTCGCCCAATTCCTCGAGGAAATGGACGGCGGACGTGTCCTCAATGGCGTGGACCGCATCGAGCCGCAGTCCGTCGAGCCTGTATTCGGACAGCCAGTAAAGCGCGTTCTCAAGGAAATAGTCCCGCACGGCCCCGGTTTCGTAAGCAATGCCTTGCCCCCACGGCGAGCGGCGATCGCCATGGAAGAACGAGGGACACCAGACCGAAAGATAGTTCCCCGAAGGACCCAGGTGGTTGTAGACGACGTCCAGCAATACGCCCATTCCAAGCGCATGCGCCGCATCCACGAAGCGCCGGAATTCGTCAGGCGATCCATAGGCATGGTGCGGCGCATAAGGCAGCACGTCGTCGTACCCCCAGCCCCGCTGCCCCTCGAACAGGGCGACCGGCATCAATTCCACCATCGTCACGCCCAAGTCCCGCAGGCGGGCAAGTGCTTCGGTGGCCGCCGCGAACGTACCTTCTTTGGTGAACGTGCCGAGATGAAGTTCGTAGATTACCGCCTCGTGCCAAGGGCGCCCGACCCATGGACTGCGCCATTCGAAAACCTCGGGATCGACCAACAGCGAGGCTCCGTGGACACCGTCCTCCTGCACCCGCGCGGCGGGATCAGGATAGGCCGTGCCGTCGACAATGAACCGATAACTTTCCCCGGCCTTCGCAGCGGCCCGTGTGCTCCACCAGCCTTCCGACTCGCGATCGAGCGCCTTCCGCTCAGCCCGAAGTCTCACCGAGACCGCATTTGCATCGGGGGCCCAAAGGCGAAAACGCCAACGGCCATCGCCGAGCGGGTCGGCGCCCCACGACTTGTACGGTGGAGATTTCGCTCCGGGCGGGCGCCGAGCCGGCGACGTAGAGGGGCCGGACACTCGTCTCACTGCGGCGCGAAGACGCTGACGCTAGCGGCTGAGACGATTGCACTGCCGCTCTCAACTTCCTCGGTGTCGAACGCCTCCTCGCGTGAAGTGTCCACCACTCGGCGCCACTTCGCGATGCCGTTGCATTCAGGAAGCGTGAAGGTCACCTCGTCGCCCGCGTTGAGCACAATGAACAGCGGTCGTTCGCCTTCCACGAAGGCTTCCTGCGCGGAATAGGTGAGGAACAGTCCCAGCACGCGCAGTTCGGCCTGGGCCCAGAGTTCGGCGTCCATCCCCCGCCCGTCGGGCTGATGCCAGGCGATCTCCCTACGGCCGTCCTCGGCAGGATTGCCGTTCAGGAAGTTGTCCTGAGAAAGGACTGGATGCTCGCGCCGGAAGCCCACCATGCGTGCGCAGAACGCCAGCAAGGCATCATCTTTGTCTGCCCAGTCCACCCACGCGGTCTCGTTGTCCTGGCAATAGACGTTGTTGTTGCCGTGCTGGGTATTGCCGAGTTCGTCCCCGGCAAGGATCATCGGCACGCCCTGGCTGAGCAGGAGCGTCGCCAGCATCGAGCGGCGGCGACGAGCGCGCGCCGCGTTGATGTCGGCGTCTTCAGTAGGCCCTTCCGCCCCCATGTCGTGCGAGAGGTTGTTGTCGTGCCCGTCCGCCCCGCCCTCGCCGTTCGCCTCGTTGCAGCGCTCGTTGTACGAGACGGTGTCGAGCAGCGTAAAGCCGTCATGGGCCGCCAGAAAGTTGACCGAAGAGGTCGCGCCGCGATCGGAATGGTTGAACTGCTCGGGCGATCCGATCAGATGATTGGCAAGGTCGCCGACGAGCGCCGGATCGCCGCGCCAGAAGCCGCGCGCGGTGTCGCGGAATTTGTCGTTCCATTCGCGGAAAGGATACGGAAAGCCGCCGACCTGATAGCCACCGCTGCCGACGTCCCAAGGCTCTGCGATCAACTTGATGCCCGAAAGGATCGGATCCTGGCGGATCGCATCGAAGAAGCCGCCTTCGCGGTCGAATCCCATCGCCTCCCGGCCGAGCGTGGAAGCAAGGTCGAAGCGGAACCCATCCACGTGCATCACCTGGACCCAGTAGCGCAGGGAATCGAGCACCATGCGCATGACCATGGGATGCGCAACGCTGAGGGTATTGCCGGTGCCGGTCTGATCGAAGCTGTAGCGGGGATTGTCGGGCGAAAGGACGTAGTAGCTCGCGTTATCGAGCCCGCGAAAGCTGAGCGTCGGCCCGCGCTCGGACCCTTCGGCGGTGTGATTGTAGACCACATCCATGATCACTTCGATGCCGGCCCGGTGGAAGTGCTTCACCATGTCCTTGAACTGGCGGATCGCCCCCGAGCCGCTCCGCCCGTGCCCACGGCCAGGCCCCAGATAGCGCGGTTCCGGCGCGAAGTATCCAAGCGTCTGATAGCCCCAGTAGTTGGACAATCCCTTATCGAGCAGCATGCGGTCGTCGAGGAAGAACTGGCAGGGCAGTAGTTCGACGGCCGAAACACCCAGCTTGCGAAGGTGATCGAGGATCGGCTCGCTGACCATGCCGGCATAAGTGCCGCGCAGCTCCTCGGGCACGTCGGGGTGAAGCATGGTGAGCCCGCGGACGTGCGCCTCGTAGACGAGCGTTTCGCCCCAGGGCCGGCGAATGGCGTTGTCTCCCTCCCAGTCGAACGCCGGGTCCTGCACTACGCCCTTGACCATGAACGGCGCGGAATCGCGGTCGTCGAACGTCAGATCGTTGCCGGTCGATAGATCGTAGCCCCAGAGCGCATCGTCCCATTGGAGCGTGCCCGCGATTTCGCGCGCATACGGATCGAGCAGGAGCTTGTTGGCATTGAACCGGTGGCCGCGCTCGGGCTCATAGGCTCCATGGGCGCGATAGCCGTAGAGCTGGCCGGGCCGCACCCCGGGCACGTATCCGGAAAAGATCGAGCCTTCCCGGCTCGGCATTTCAAGCCGGGCGAGTTCTTCCGCTCCATCCTCGGAAAACAGACAGAGTTCCATAGCCTCGGCATTTTCCGAAAAGAGAGCGAAGTGCGTACCTTCTCCAGTGAACTCCGTGCCCAGTTCGTGATATTGCCGGTCCGGCTTGGCGAAAGCGAACGCCATCGTGTCAGACTGCCGGGATGACAGGGATGATCGCGGGAGCCGGGATTTCGCCGATAGCCCTTATTGATGACCTTTCCGGAACGATCGTTCGCCTGTGCCGCAATACGGCCAGATACTTCAGGGCTCGCGCGGAGATCAACCGAATGCCGCCCGGGGAAACCACGCACCAGTTTCCGAAATCAGTGATGGTCTCATCAAGGTCGAAGCCGTCGGGAATTACCGCATCGCCCGTCACAATCGCATTGGAGATAGAGACCCATCGGCCGATGCGCGCGCCTGGCAGAACAGCGACATTTCGCAGCAGTGAACCGCCGCCGGCGGTGCTCTGTGGACTGTCCGCTTGTCCCATCACAGGCCATGCGGGATCTAGAACCAGAGCTCCTGCCTTCAGCTTCATCTGGACTGCATGATAGGCATCGAGAGTTCCTAAATCCTGCCACAGCGGCTCTTCCTCACTGCGTCCCGGCAGGGCGTAGGCGTAGGCGGTTCCGCCGGCGACAAGATAGGGGACGATGTGCTTTCCAAAGTCGAGATCGGCCACCGTCGTCGTCATGGTTTCCAGCAGTCCGCGCAGCACTTTCCAGTCGAATACATAGATGCCCATCGATGCCAGCGCGTGCCCCGGCAGATCCCTCGCTTCGGGCGCGATGCGGGGCTTTTCGACGAAAGCGGTGATGCGATCGGAAGCGTCGGCCGCCAGAATGCCGAACTCGCTCGCCTGCGAAACCGGTACGTGAACGACACCTACCGTGACCGAAGCTGATCGATCGACATGGCGCTGCACCAAGGGCCGATAGTCCATCTGGTAGAGATGATCGCCGGCCAGCACGACGACGTGTTCGGGAGCCTCAAGGTCGATAAGGTCGATTACGCTTGCCACCGCATGCGCGGTTCCGGCGAATGGTCCATGATCCGACCCGTCAAGCACCGTGAACGCGCACGTTGCGCTGCGCGTCTGCCACGACCGCTCGAGATGAGCATGCAGCGTGGCTGGCGCATGCTGGGTCAGCACCATCGCCTTTTGCAGACCGGAATTGACGATATTTGCCAAGGTGAAATCGATCAGCCTGAAGTTCGGGCCAATCGGTATTGCGGGTTTCGCTTCGCTGTCGGTCAGATCGTGAAGACGGCTTCCTCTGCCGCCGGCCAGAACGATGGAAAGAACTCCATTGGGCGACGGAACGACTTTCGCAGATTCCATGTATCCCCTCGGTCGGATCTTGGGTTCTGCGGCTCAATTCCCCAACTACCGCCCGGGTTCCAAGTTTATAACCCATGTGATGTCGATTTTCGCCCGACGCACGCGAGCACCGACCGCGCCGTCCCCCCTTCCTTCCACGGGAATGACTTTCTCCAGCCCGCGCCCAATTCTGGCAAAAAAGGTTCCAAATGACCGAATACGGGTACCAGAGGTCGCGCAACCTTACCGGTACATTTTTCACGCCGGGCGCTCGGTGGAGCAACCACGACCGCAAACCGATTAAGCGTGATTTGATCACAATTCCGACAGCGCCCGGGGAGCCGCGCAGTAAAACAATAATCTCAGTTACGGCGGCGGTTCCCAGATCACCGAGCCTTTGCCGAGGGGCTCGCGGGGCATGGGAGCAACGGTCACAGAAGAGCAGAGGGCTGCAACTCGGTCGTCCAATAGAGATCGAGTTGCAGCCCACGCGGTGAAAACGACAGGCTAGGACGCCCCAGCCCTCTGCGATCACCGTGATATCAGGCGAGCGATCCGCCGGCAGCGGGAAGCGAAACCTCTCCCTCATCTTCGCCATCCCAGTAATGGGCCCGCTCACCTGCCACCTCGATCAGTACGATCCCGGGGGTATCGATGCCCTGCGGCCACCAGCGCTCAAGCCCTTTGGTCCAGTGTTCGGCAAAACGGGTCTTGTCACGCACCAACAGCGCACGCCCTTCCACCGCCAGGAAGAACGGCCGCATGCCCAGCAATCCCGACTTGCCCTGGTAGCTGAGGGTCACGTGGGGGTCGGCGTCGATATCCGAAACCATCAGCGCGGAACCGTCAGCAAAGAACCAGGCCTTGCCGGAATAGTCGACCTCTCGGTTGTTGCTCATCGGCCTTGCGGCAATCGCGCCGCCGCTGGTGTGGGTTGCGAGCATCGCGAAATCGATGTCCTTCATCTTTTCCGAAATCTGCTCGAGCGTCATAGTCATGGCATCCTCCTTGATCATTGCCCTCAAGAAACGTCCCAGCGCGCAATTCCGGCCGCCTGGCGCCGATCGGCCCAGGCGGCGCCGAGCCTCGGTTCGTCGCAAAATCGAGGACCTTCACAGCTGCGCGTTGCTTCACGAAGAACCGTTTGCCCGCGCCTCGGTTCTCGTCTGCAGCACGCAGACACGTGGATTGAGGACGTCATGGCAAAATCATTGAAGAAGGGCGACGCGGTGAGCTGGAACAGCCATGGCGGCAAAGCCCATGGCAGGGTTGTCAAAAAGCTGACCGAGCAAACGCAGATCAAGGGCCACAAGGTCGCCGCATCGCGGGACAAAATCGAATATCTTGTCGAAACCGATGAGGGCAAGCGCGCTGCGCACAAGCCAAGCGCGCTGAAGCGGGACTGAGTGTCGTCGCGCCAATTCCAACGGCACGCTCAGACCCGCTTCACCTCTCATGAGTCCTTGCCGAGCCGTTCCCGTCCAATGCTCCTGGCATCGGCATCGGGAATGCGCAGCAGATAGCTTGGATGAACGGTGGCGATCAGCCGCCTTCCTCCCCATAACATCGGCTTGCCGCGCAGGGAAGCCAGCGTCATGCGTTTTCCCATTACCGCTTGCAGCGCGATTGCTCCAAGCGTGACGATGGAGGGCGAGTCGACGAGGCGGATTTCCTCCGCCAGCCACCATCGGTAATGTTCGATCTCGCCAGTCTTTGGCCGTTGATGCAGCCGCCGCTTGCCACGCTGGGCGAACTTGAAGCGCTTCACGGCATTGGTGACGAAAGCATCGCCCCGGACGATCCCCGCTTCCCGCAGGCAATCGTCGAGCAGCCTGCCAGCCGGCCCGACGAAAGGATGGCCGGACACATCCTCCTGATCACCGGGTTGCTAGCCTATTAGCATGACACACGCATGAACCGGGCCTTCACCCGCCACGATCCGATCGGAAAATTCAGCCGAAGGGGCGACGTCCTCGTTGGCCAAGGCACGATAGAGGGTTCCAAGATCGTCGAAATGCCGCTCCGCAAAAGCCCTCGCGGCTTGCGTCACGATCGGTCTTTGACCTCATGTATATTGCCCGGAGGGGCGGCATCACCGGAATCGTCCGCGTTCTTGCCGTCCTGCTCTCCCTTCGGATCGGTGGCTGATCGCGGCGGCTTTCCGGGAGAGGCGGGTGGGCGGATCATCTCGTCTTCGACCTCCCGGTTCTTTGGGCGCGGCTTGTTCGTGGTCATGGCGGTTCTCCTTCCATGGGCATCGTGCCTTACCAAAGGCTAACCGGCGGAATGCCCATCACGTTCCCACAATCAGGTATCCTTGCGCGGAGACGCGACGAGATAGCGCCAAACGCCAACGGAGTTTATGACCAGCAGAACCAGGTTCTGCCATCCGATCCCTTCACTATCTGGATTGAGAAAGCCCCAGGCGATAAGCGCAAGAGAACTGGATACGAAGATCAGCATGGCGCGGCCGGTCCATAGCCTGCCCTGGTTGAGGGAAACCATCAGGGACGCGACCACGGCTGACGCGGCCCCGTAGTACTGAAGCGCATCGCGCACGCCATTCATCGTCAATTGCCTTTCCTGATGCGGGCTCTCAGTCTTTACGGGGTATCACGCTGATTTTCCCCCCGCGCTCGATGGTGGCAAGCGCGACATCGTCAATGCAGCGCACCTGTTCCATGCGAAGGCCCTCCATGAGATCGGCCGTACTGATGTCGTGCCGCAGCATCGCCCGCTCGTCGACTTCACCGTCACGGATGAGGACCATGGGGCTGCCCTTCACGAAACTGGCAAGCGGATTCCAGCGGACCGTGGCCATCGCCACAAGCCGGTGCAACACGACCAGCAGCAGCGTCGATCCAAGCGAGGGCAGAAAGGGCACCTTGCCCGTCATCGCGCGGCTGATGTTCGATCCGACAATGATGGCGACCACGATGTCGAAGGGGCTGAGGTTCGAGAACGTCCGTCGCCCCGCGATCCGAATGCATGCCAGCCCATAGAAAAACAGCAGAACGGTACGGACGCAATATTGCGCCATCGTCGGAATGCCATCGTCGGGTCCGACTATCATTTCAAGCCATTCCATGGCCGTATCCCTTCGCAGCGCTGCTGAGCCGTCCCGCTCGCGAAACTTGCCCCCCGCTTCGAGGCACAAATCGCGATGAAGGTCGCGGTTTCCGGGAAATCGGCACCCGTCCCCGGGCAAATCCGATTTACCGTCACCTGCCATGCAGTGTGGCGGTTGCCGCCGAGGAGATTGACGATGACAAACCCTCCAGCGGTTCAATCTCATTGCCAGGATCACTCGAAGAATGCAGCCTGGCCTGCCGACCGGCTCATCCTGACCCCCGGCATGATTGATCTGAGCCGTTCGCCGCTCGCTGGCCAGCTCGATGCCGAGACTTATGTTTTGGGTGCGTTCAATCCCGCGCTGACCAGGCTTCCAAATGGAAATCTGCTGATGATGGTGCGCATCGCAGAAGCCCTTCGCGAACCAATATTCGACGGCAAGGTGCATGCGATACGGCTGGGGGACTGCGAGGCCGGCGGCAACGCAGACGGACGATACGTTCTCGACGGGTGGCCTATCGAATTGGCCGACACAGCGGATCCCCGCACATTCAAGCTGCATGGCGGCGGCTGGAGCATTATGGCTCTCACTTCGCTGTCTTGGCTGCTGCCCGTCGTGATCTCACCCGATGGCCTCGAAATAGTGACCATCCATTATGAGCGCGCAATTGCGCCGGCCGGCTCTTGGCAATGCTACGGTGTCGAGGATCCGAGAATCAGCAAAGTCGGCGATGATTACTGGATGACGACCTGTTCGATCAGTCCCGAACGCCAATCAACGACACTCTATCACTCCACGAATGCACTCGATTGGACCTTCGACGGTGTCGTCCTCGATCACCAGAACAAGGACATACTCATATTCGAGGGCCTGATCGGAGGCAAATACTGGGCGCAAACGCGGCCGCTCGGCGATCTTTATTTCGCCTATCCGCCGGGTAGCGAGTGGCGCGCTGGTCCCTCGATCAATCTCGCCAGTTCTCCCGATTGCCGCCACTGGCGCCCTTACCTGAAGCCGGGTATCCGGCCGCGTGCCGCTACTGTTGCAACAGCGCGGATGGGGGGCGGCGCGCCGCCGATCCTGACTGAAATTGCGGGCCGGCAAGGCTGGTTATCGCTCTGGCATGGAGTGGAACCGAGAGAAGTCGTCGGCATTTACAGGACCTATTGGTCTCTGCTCGATCCTGATGACCCAGCGATCGTGCTGGCTACCAGCGATACTCCGTTACTCGAGGCCAATCCCGAGCTGACCGGGGCCCTTGAAGAACTCATGTACATGCACGGCGTCGTCTTCACGACGGGCATCGTCGAGGCAGACGATCACTTCATTGTTGCGTCTGGTGAAGCGGACCTTGCCTGCAGGATCACGCATATTCCCAAGTCAACGTTTGCAAGCGTGTAAAACGGATAATGCCCTCGCCTCGGCGAGCTAACAGACACGCACGCGGCAGCACCCATCCTTTGGCCCAGTTGAAGTACTATCCGGGCGATGGCTTGCCATACGGAGAGGCCCACTCGCGACTTCCGTATTGCCCGGTTGATCCAGAAGTGGCGCGGCTTCGAACTTTCCAAGAAACTTGGCCAGCGTCCTTGCGCAACCTCGAAATGCACCCACCTGATTTCATGAAATGCAACCAGATGGAGCAACAGGGGTTGCATTCCGTGCATTTGCGAGACTGCGTTACAACCGACGTATGGCCTGTGCCTTTCAGGCATCCTCTCCCAAAAGACTTCCTAGGCCGGCCCTCGTGGCAGGCTTTTTTTTTGCGTCTTTGCATCGGCGGACTGAGCATGTCAGCCAAACATCCCATGCAGGAACCAGCGCCGGTCGCCGGATCCATTCCGTCGCCCTGCCGGAACACCCAGTAACATGTTCCCGTCTCATCCTCGACCAGGAAGTAGTCACGCACGCTCAGTCACTCCGCCTCGCTCAGACGCCATTCGCCATACATGGCTCGGGGCCGTCGCCGCGCGTCACGCGCCGTCTGACGCCACACCACACGAAATGAACCGGGGGATGATCGGGCAAAAGCGCCATCGTCTCGATCGTCTCTGGGCGCGCAAGAAGGCGTGCCGGACGCGGCCAATGCAGCGGCCAGCGCAGCAGGGTCGGATCAGCCATCGGCGCGATGCGCAGAGTCGAACGCTCAGGGATATGACTTTCACGTGCTGCCAGCCGGAAGAGCCGTTCCTCGCCGATGCGGCTACCGAGCACATCGACCAGCACCGACACTTCGGGAACAGCTCGCTCACCCAGCGCCGACATCGTGCGAAGGCGCAGTGGTTCGACGGCGGGGGCTGCAGGCACCACCTCAGGCGCCGTCATCGGAATGACCGTACCGCGTAAGAAAACCATGTCTGCCGCCGGCCGAGGCGCGGCCAGTGCCGTAAGTTGCCTCAGTGTCCGCTGCAATCCCCTGGCGGCCATCATTGGCCTTACGTCGCCGCACCCCACTCCGCTGCAAAGACCGCCAACCCGCACCGAAGTTTTTCATCTTGGAGGATCGAGCGAGCTTCGGACAGCGAGAACCATGCTCGCTTGCGAGACGTCATTTCCGGCCACTGCTCCAATTCCGTCTCGACCCTCAGAGCGTAGATTTTCGCACGGCTCGGATCGAAAGTGGCGGAGGCATTCAAAGGTTGCTTGGAGACCGTCCCCAGCACACCCGCTTCCTCGAAGGCTTCGGCAGCCGCACGCTGCGACGCCGTCTCCCCCGGCTCGATCTTACCCTTCGGCAAAATCCACTTTCCTTTACGCCGTGAGGTTACCAGAAGCACCTCACAGGTGTCGCCATTCAGGCGGTAAGGAAGGGCATTGGACTGACCTGGCATCCTTTGTCTCGTTAGCAATGGTGAAGCGCGATCGGACGGCGCATTGGTTGTATGTCAGAACGTAGTTATTAAGACACATTACAACGGCTGGTAAGTCCACGCAGTTGCGGCAGGCGGCTCCCCCCTGAGCGATGCTTAGATCAGAGGCGCGGCGTTACCCTTTCGCGGATCAAGGCCGCTTCCGCGTCGCATCCCACGGGGCGCTCCCCGCTCGCGCGAAGCGCATCGAGCTCTGCTTTTGCTGCAGCGCGATCCACCAGATAATCGGGCTTGGTCTGGACGATTGCCATGGTAGCCGATGCCGAGAGCATTCCGGCCTCAACAGCAATTTCGTTATGCGCACCGCAGACAAACCGACTGTCGCCATAGGCCCGGCCTCGCTCCAGGATCTGCTGCGCGCGGTCGGGAGCTATGCTTGAGAGGACAAGTGCCCACGTCCAGCCCCAGGTCGTATGGCCAGACGGATAGTCATAGCTCATTCGATGAGCCTTCTCGTCGTAGAGTTCCGAGGCCGGCTGGCAGATCTGCCCCTTGTCGATAGTGAATGGTCGATTGCGCTGGTAAACGGCCTTAGCCTTGCCCGACTGAGCGTTGGTGTCGGAGCCGGCTCGTTGAATGAGCGTCATCAGCTTTGGGGCGTTTTCCGGCGTGAGTCTTACCCCGATCGCACAGCTGAAATCGGTGACAAGCGCGGATACGCTGTAGTCGGCATCCTGCGTGATGAGCCTCCAACGGGGAGAGCCAGCAAGCTTGCGGGTCACCCGGAAGATTTTGCGATCCGTGTCGTAGCGCGGATCCCCGGGACGCGGGGCCGGTTTGATAACGAGCGTGACGTCGAACTCTGCTGGACCCAAGTAACCTCGAGGGCGCTCGGCAGAATCTGCGCTTGCCGTCGACAGAGCAGGAACGGCCGCAACGACGGCAATCAAGAGTTTGTGGTTCACGAACAGCCTCCAATGGCTGGGACGTACGGCATTCGGGATCCTAGGGTCAATATGACAGAAATATGACACTTGCCTTGAAGGTAGGCTTCCAAACTCACAATTGAGCCGCCCGCATGAGACGCGTTTGGGAATACAAGAGCGTTGGCGAACAGCAACTTGGCGCACATGGAATCGGAGATGCGGGGCTAGTTTTGAGATTTTGTAAACAGCGAACGGCTGCCCTCACCAGAAGCGACAGCTTTTTTTCAGATGGGGAGCGACCGAAACGAGGGCGGATGCTGGCGCTCGAATGGAAATTCTTAGCAACCGCTCCGCGAAACCGCCTAATCTCGGATTTCTTGCGGCGGCCTCTGCAGCGGAATCACAAGTAAGCGCCGCAATCACGATAGACGCCTGAAGCCGGGCCCGACAACATCGCCTCATACGACCCAATCGTACCGCAATCATCGGCGCATCGCGTCAAGTGAAGAGTTCAACCCCGGTCTGTGCGCCAATATGCCTTGAAGCGTCCCAAGTTTTCCGGAGGCAGTTTCAATTGAGTCACGCAGCCATATCGAGGTTCTCAAGGGCTGCATAGTAATTGGCTTCGGCCTCGGCGGGTGGGATGTAGCCGATGGGTCCGAACGCCTGACAGGCCCATGGCACGCATCAGCCGTTCCACCGTGCATTTGGCAACGGCCACGCCCTCGCGCCGCAATTGGTGCCAGACCTTGCGGGAGCCATAGACGCCATAGTTGGCTTCGTGGGCGCGCTTGATCTGCCCACGCATCTCCTCGTCGCTGGGGGCACGTGCCGGACGCTTGCCGGGATCGGCAAGGCGCAAGGCATGTTCATGATAAGAGGACGGGGCGATCGCCAGTTCACGGCAGATCGGCTCGATACCCAGATCCTCGCGATGGGCGTCGATGAACGCCATCATCATCTCTCGCGGCGGTCGAGCTCCGCCATAGCAAAATATGCTGAGGCCTTGCGTAGGATCTCATTGGCCCGGCTCAACTCTTTGACCTCGCGCTCCAGCAGCTTGAGTCGGGCCTTGTCTTCTGCGGCCTGCGCCGCTGGCGCCGTTCGTCGGCTCGCCTCCTCACGGCACCAGCGGCGCAGCGTCTCGGCCGTACAGCCGATCTTCGCGGCGATCGAGATCATGGCCTCCCACTCCGAGCCGTAATCGGCGCGATGCTCGCCAACCATGCGCACCGCGCGATCACGCACCTCAGGCGAAAATTTGTTCCGGGTCTTGCTCATCACGAAAGCTCCTTCTCACAAATAGGAGCCTCCGGAAAACCCGGGACGCTTCACCTCGTCGATTTTTCTCCGAAATCTGGCGTATGGTACAAGCCATCCTCTCCCCATCATCTGGCGCACTGTTTGGATCACCATAACGGCCGCTCTTGCAAGATCGAGCGGCGTGCACGAATCTGCACATCGCGTTGTTCGGGAGTAATGTGCGGGGTGCTCTTTGGCAGAAGCTTGGGCAATTCTGACAAGGTCACCTTGCGTACGATCGGGATGGGCTGGCTGGAACACTCCATCCACCGCCCCTGGATCACCCCAGTGCCATAACCCGCGGTATCCAGCCAGTTCGGTACCCCTGGATCCTTGCCCGAGACGACTATGCGCAGGATGCCATCACTGTCGACCGAAGATTGCATGCCATTCAGGCTGCTCTGGTTGTTGTACCAATCCGTCGTTTCATAAATGTCGTTGGTGAGAATCAGCGAGTGATATGTGCATTTCGTCGGAATTGGCGTCTCGATCAGCAACGCCTCGTCTCGCTTCAGCGCATACGCACCTTCGAAATAGAACTGACCGGAGAGCCCGCCAAGCTGCGTGAGGTCGACAGCCTTCAACTTGTTGATGAAGCCTTCGGCGCGAAGCTTACCAGGCCTGTCAACCAAGAGCGGCGCAATAAAGCCGGCCGACGCTGGAATTCCGCGAAGCGCTGCCTCCAACGTTGTCGCGCTCGGCCGCGGGCGCGGGGCCGGCTTATCAACCCGCTCGATCGAAAGCGCGGGCTCTTTCTCGTGCTCCCAATCGGAGCCGACCATACGGAGCAAGAGCATGTTTGTTCCACCATCGGATTGCCACCAGTCGCCCGTGTAGCCCTTAGGGCGAGAGGGGCTAAGGATCACGTCGAACCTCCCCTCATGATCTACGCGCAAAGTATTGAGGTCGTGCACAGGTCGCGGCGTCGCCGGACCTCCGACCCCAGACGCTGGCGGCCCAGCCTCCGCAACGCGAAGCTGGTTCATCGAACCACGAATGCCCCGCAAACGGTAGATTCCTCCCGGCGCTATGCGAGCTGTCCTGTAGTTGGTGTCCGCGTTAGGCTGGCCGACGGTGATATAATTGTTCAACTGAGGTATGAAAGCCGGATGATCGGGATCGCTTGCCAGTGCGTCGATCCCCGCGGCCGTCACGGCGGAAAGAGCAAGCCTGCCGACCTCCTGCCTGATCTGCGGGTCGTCTCTTTGCTCCGGCGGTAGCTTGGCAAGAATTCTCTCCGGAAGATTGCGAACGCCATCAAGGAATTCTATCCAGCCCGGCACCGGCGGGCTCACAGAAGATGGATCCGCACATACGCCGCTGGCCTTCGAAAGCAGGCCAATACTCAAGGCGACCGCGCCGGCGCTGCGCAGAACTCGGTAAATCTGCATGGCTCTCTCCTTTCCTCAGGATACCTGGCTTCGCTGGGCACTCAAGAACCCGCTCTCAGCAACGACCGCATCAAGACCGTTTGATTCCGCCCGCTCCATTGTCCATCGAAACGGTTGAGTTAAATTTACGGATCGCGCAAGACGAGTGAAAGTGCTGCTGACGGTGATCGCCGAGGCGAAACGAGAAGATCGATAGACCTTAGAGCCCGCCCCGAAAGTTGTTGAGCAATACCAGCATGTTGTGATTCACGCCGTCCTGCGAGAGATGGAGTGATCAATGGCATGGACTGGTATTG
>OUNM010225543.1_pt1 | contig 28649 bp, 33 predicted proteins | sample 1769961 | NCBI WGS metagenome assembly OUNM01 (sample SAMEA3914820, study PRJEB12502) | metagenome | biome: forest; material: soil | place: USA | collected 2012-03-12 | depth 0.3 m | reverse complement strand
TGGTGGGGGGGGGGGGGGTGGGGGGGGGGGGGGGGTTGGGGATTGGGTGTCCGGCCTCGGGTATGTTCGGTTCAGGGTCAGTCAGTTGGTGGGTGTGTATTTTGGGAGGGGTTGATAGGACTGGGACTAGAGATACAGATATGCACGAGACGAACTGGCAGAGGGTTTTACCCTGAGCACGGCACCACGGCAGAAAAATAGCGTTTTGTCAACTTCACTGTTTATATCGACCCTCTCTATCCTGCAGGCAGATGCAGGCCGGTATCTCGAGCATATAGCAAGCTGCATGCGCGTGCGTAAACATCGACTACTCCGTACATAGTATCAGGCCCTGCATGATGCAGAATGCAACAGCGTCGAAAGTTTGCGGAATCCATCGCTGCGTCGAGCCAGATCAGTGCAAACCCGTTTGCTAAGAGCGGTTAGGGCCTGGGCTGTGTCTCGTTTGGGCGAGCAAACTCTGCAGCTCAACAAATCTGTCTGTTTTACAGGAGGAACGTGGCGATGTGTGCTGTGCCAGCGGTGCGTCATGCTGGACGTGGGTTGGGGCATGGATTGGGCTCTGGGGCAGGCCATCGATCGCCCCGAGCAACTCGAGCTGAACGGGAGACTGCAGGCTGACTCGAGGAACATGACTTGGCTTGTGCAACAGGATTTACCGGGCCATGGGCTGCTGAGCGGACAAGGCGCTGTCAGGCGCGTCTCGTCTTACACGTACTGGGCGTGTGGACATATTGTCCTATATGTGCAGTGCACAGGTTGTGGCGGGCCATGAGCTTCTGGGTTCGATTGGTATGCAGGTCTGAAAAGCGGTAATTTGAGCATGCCTTTGTCGGATATCGCAGCGTTGTATTCGCCACCGAAGAAGGTGAGGGTGACTGGGCGAGCCGTCCATGCTTGCCATGATAGGCGCCGGCGCCGGCGTCCACACGGGAGGGGATCGGGAGCCGGCAGCCAATCGAAGGCGGCAGACCGTCTGGAGCAGGAGCAGCTCCAGCATCCGAGCCGGGTCAAAAGAACCCTGAACCAGGGAGTGGGGGAAGGGTCTCCGGCCGTTGAGCACCGACAGCTCACCACCAAGTGTTGCACCACACCCTCACCTCGCCCGTTACCCGCAAGTTCCCGTCGACACCGCCTCCTGGGCCGTCCGCCCCTCTCTGGCTTCGTGCGACCCGAGTCGGCATGGGCGATGGCGACACCAGACCTCGGCCAGGGCGACAAGTCCAAAAATACAAAAATACACTGGCGTGCTGTGGCAAGAGGCGAGCGGGAGAGCGAGAGGCAGGGTGGCGGCGCTTGATTGGCGAGGGGCGGCTGAGCTGGCATGCCGGACGATGCTGCGCTCGAGGTGCAGCAGCGAGGTTCCGTCGTCGCGGTCTTGGGTCGTGGACGGCGCAGATTGGACGGCTTCCAGCATGCCTGCCGCCAAAACTGGGTCCCTGGGCAGGAAAAAGGGCGGGGCGGCATGCAAGGCCAGCGCAGCGGGGCTGTGGCCTGAAGACAGCCTGGAACCGACAATTGTTGAGAGCACAGGATGCTGACGGACTTCAACAAGACAAGACTGACAAGCCAGACAAGCCAGGCAAAGCAGGGAAAGGAACATGTCTGATGACGGCGCATGGCTGTTTTGGGAGCCCAGGTCTGACCACTTTTGGCTCCGTCCAGCGTCGGTTGCTTGCCCGTCCTGGCGAGGTGAGCTGGCAAGTGGCCCAGCGCCGTCTCGTTGAGGCCGGCCAGCAAGTCACTCAACCTGCCATCGACCGAAAATGGCGAATGGTGTGCTTATTCGGCACCACAGCGGGAGGCAGTTGTCCGAGGGTGTACGAGAAACTGCCGAGATCCAGCGCCGTCAGGCACCTACCGTGTACCTATGTACACCTACAGAGTATGGACAAGTAGGGCGGCAAGACGACGACGGCCTACCCGATGGGAATCAAGGAAAAGATGCGCGCGCGCGTGTGTGTGTGTGTGCTGGTGTTGGGCTTCGTCCGGTATTCGTCCGGGCCAAGGGCAGGCAGACCTCATCCTGCCCGTGAATTGGCGGAGCCAGAGACGGCCCCCTCCTAAAATTGAGAGATTTGTGCGAGGGAGCAATGCGCTGCTGCGGCTCGCCAGCCAGCTCACACAGCTTGGATCAGAAGGGTGTCGGTTGACACAAGGGAGGGCGGGTGACATGGGTTCGGGCGTGGCAGACGGACAGCCCAGTCAGTGGCCCGCCGGCCAGTGCCGCTGTCGTCGCCAGCCCCCATCGGGCTTAGCGGCCCCGTGGACTGGGCTAGTGGCTGGCCGTCCCTTACCCCACGCCTCGAATGAGCGACAGCACCAGCCAGGAGCCAGGCACGCAGGTCGGCATCAACATGGGGAACTAGGGCAACCTGTGTTGCTGGGAGCTGCAGTGGAAACACGCTTGCTCTTCCATCTTAACTTACACCCATCATCCTGCCTCGTGCCTGGCGGCCGCTTGCAACGTCATCCCACGATTCCACGACTTTTAGACGCCCCTTTACGACCACAGCCGCTCCTTTTCCCAACGATGCAATGACCCCGCGCGACACCTGAGCCCTGATCGTTGGTCGCAAGCCGGCCAGAGCCGAAGCTTTCCACCGTGTTGCCGCACCTCGCGCCTGTTCCCTCCCTCGTCCTCGGCTCTCGACGATCGACGCTCGACACTCGTCCGGATCACGCACCGGCCTCCTTTCTGCCCAACCCCTCCGAGCAGCACAGCGCCCGACCTCTCAGACACCACACCCTCGCCATCCGGTAGCTTATGGGCGATCGCAGTCGCCCGCTGGATTCCCCTCATGGGCCCATTATGATATCCATGCAGCGCTCCCTCTCGTCACCCGTCGCCATTCAGCCGTCGCCGCGTATGTTGGGAGGAATACATGCCAGGAACTCAGAGGCCGTCTCGATGCTGACTGTCTGCCCCGCACCCGCAGCCCGACCGGCTCCCGCCACCCCAACTTCGAGGCCGCCGACGCCTTCTCCCTCCGATCACCATGTCGAGGTCTCGCGCTCCCGACGCTTGCGCTCGAGGAGCCCGTCCCGCGCGACCAAAGAATCCATGACCAGCAACGGCCGGCGCAACGATGACCTGCCCCGGCGCTCTTCTGTCCTCCACGTCCCGAGCTCGACCTCCACGCGCAGCAGGCCCATTATCGACCAGCCCGGCACTCAGCACGCCGCCGCCGCGCCTAACGATTCCTCCGACAGCCTCGAGACTACCGGATTTCCTCCCTCCCGGCCGGACGACAAGCATGGCAACATGAAGTTCCTGCGGCCGTTGCTAACCGACGTGTCACTGTACACAAACCCTCACCTCGGCCCGGAGACTGAGGGGAATGAAGGGACAAGCCTCGAGGAGCTCGCGCACCTTGTGCGCCTGTCCAAATACCAGGAGCGTAAGCGCGCAAACACCCGGATTCGCCTGCAGAGAAGCTTGGTGTCTACTGCGCTTTCTGCTCGCCTGATGAGATGTGGTGAGATGGCCCATCGCAACCTGGTTGATGGATTCCGAGGAGACGACAAGAAGACCTTTGCTGCCCTGTACAACGCCGTCATCGATGTGCGGAGAAGTTGCGACGAGACCCGCCGCTATGCGCTGCTCGAGCCGGAGATGGATCTCCTACAATCCCCCGGCCTCACCTCGTCCGAGAGCGTGGACACCCCTACCGGATCTGTCGCCGGCTCGAGCGTTTCCCCAGGTGCTGGAACGCCGTTTTTGAATGACATCTCCGCGTCGGCTCGGGACGTGATTCTCAATTTTCTCAACCAGATCAGGACGAATCCAGACTATCTGGCCACGCGAATCGCCTCCCTGAAACACTCCGAACTCACCGCGCTCATAAGCTTCCACCACACGCTCGAGCCCATCGAGTCGGTTCTGCCTTACCACGGCCGGTCATCGGCGCGGTCCACCTCGGGCACTGCCACGTTCCCTGGGTCCGGCGGCGCCGGAGGTGCAGGCAAGGAGCGCAGTGCGATCGAGCGCCTGCTCTCGTTTCAACGTCATGACCCTATCTCTGCGCTGATCTACACCTGCTTTGCTAACTCGGCAGGTCCTGACAGCGCTGAGGACAAGCGCCGGACCGTGGCTTGGGCCAATACCTGCGCCCGTCTGATTTCTACCCAGACATCGGGCAGTGAGCAAACCATTACTTCCGTGCTGAATGTTTGGGTCTCGATGCGTGACTGGGCCGGAAAGTCCAATATGGAATGGTACCTCATGAAGATTCTGGAGGATGGAGCCTTCTTGCTTGATCGCGCCGAGGACCAACATGGGACCCGCTTCAATCTTTCGGACTGGTCAACCAAAGACCAGATCGCAGCCGAGGACTTCTATACCAGGGCCGTTGACGAACTGTTTGAGGTTATCGACGACGAGGACGCCACAGGCATTCCCGAAGGCCTCCTGGAGCTGGGAAATGAGATCCTCAAACGTCTGGGCAAGAACTACGTCGAGAGCACCCGCCGGTGGCTCATTGCAAAGTACATGTTTACCGGCTGGTTGCTCGGGGTCGTTATCCATCCGGAAGCCTACGGCATGATGGCCGACTACCAAATCACCGAATACGGCCGCCAAAAGATTCTCAAGACCGTGGCCATGCACGCCCAGAAGTACGTCGTTGACATGCTCCAGAGCAAGACTCCGGTATCGACACCGCCCAAGGTCAAGGGCCACATTGAGAACATCTACGCCCGCTTCAAGAACCCATCCCAGTTTCGGAAGAAGCCCAGGCTACTGCCAGCACGGTCGATTACGTCCCTGAGGGAGACAGCCGAGGTCCGCCCCTATTTGGTAGTCAGCCCAGCGGATCTCGCCACCCTGGTCAACGCCCTGTTTCCTGAACGTCGACCCCAGTCAGCGCACTCAAGTGGCTTGCGCTCTGGCGCCCCTTCCATCTCGGGATTCTCTGCTATTTCGCAGCCCATGTCTATTAGGACAGCTCCAAGCACCTTTGATGCCATGTCTGTTCTTAGCACGAGCGCCGAGTCGTCCTTTAGCGACGCTACAACGTCGAGGGAACCCCTTTTGGAGGAGGACAGTCCGCGTCGTCATTCCCCACCTGCTCAGGAGCCCGCTGTTCAGAAGCCGAACACGTACGAGGAGGACGGGTACCATTTGCGCCTGGCAATGCACGAAATGAATCAGGTTCTGGGGCAGGATGTGGTTTATGGCTTATGCCACCCGTGTGCTGAGCGGTGGTCTGTTCTGTTCATCTCGGCCGATGGAACCAAGTTGTCTACCCAGATGACTTTTGATCCGGATGATGACGTTGAGGAGGAAGAAACCTCTTCAAACACGAGTGACACCGAGGGCGAGGATACCGATGAAGGACGGCCGGAGCTGGACAAGGACTACCATCAGCTGCGGGATTCCATCCTCAAACTTGTGCAGGACTATGAGATCCCTCAGAGCCTGGAGAGCGACGGCACCAAGCAACAAACCTTCAGCAACCGGGCATCGACCCTCAAGAAATACCGGTCCAAAAACCGGATCATCACCACCACCATGGGCAGCCGGAATCCCTACCGGCAAAGGGCAGCAAGCATTGCGAGCAGCCTCGCCGAGAGCCCTCCCAAAAGTACCAAGGGGAAGGAACAAGACCAGGCTGCCGAGGACTCGTCTCCGCTGATTACCATGTTGACCGCAGCCTGCTCTCAGTCGCGCGCTCAGTCCGATTTTGTTTCCGCGCACCTCTACTGGAGGACGCTACAGCAGCTCAATGTTTTGACCTCGGACTCGCTGCGCCGTGATGGCTTCTCAACCTTGCTCAACATCTTTTCTCGCGGCCCGCGAGATTCGATTCGCCGCTCCGCGGCCTCGATTGAAGAATACGATGCGTGGTTGGTTTGGCTCAAGCAAAGCCAGGAGCGGGCAGAGGGGCTCATCGAAAGGATGATGTCTCGCCTGCGAGCCCTCCGAGACAAGATGTGGTATGTCACAGATGTGCGCAACTCGGCGCCATACGAGGACTCACGGAATGTTGCCGTGGCACTGAAGACGATGGGTGTGCGTCGCAGGTGGTCGTCGTTCCAGCGCATCAAGAGCCACATGCAAAGGGGTCCCGCCTCCAACTACATCTTCAGGACTGAGTCCCAGATCCTCGATCTCCTGGCGGCACCCGAGGACCAAGGAGGTCCGAACAAACTTCGCGACGAGCAAGCAGAAAAGACCACGCGATGGCTGCAGCAATGTGGAGTGGAAAACTTCTGCCAGGGTGAGGAGCGCATTCACCGCTTCAGCTGCGAGGTGGACAACTGTGTCAGCAAGCTCGTTGGTGACAGCATCATCGATGGGCCGGTCCTCTGGTCGAGCGAACTCTTTGCCCGGGACCGACGGGCATTCGAGTCCAGCACCAAGAACCCCAAGGATCGAGACCGAGACAATCAGTCCATGGTCTGGGATGATTCTGCCAGTGTCATCAGCGAACCTGACCGCAGATTTGTCTCTATCAGCCGTCCACCTTCCCTCAACAGCAGGGACTGGCGGTCCGGCAACACCACGAGCCTGACTTCCTTCGAATCAAGTCGCTTTAGCTTCTCACGCGCCAGCACCGCCATGTCTGAGGTACTCGATGGGCAAGAGTACTTCGGCGCATCGTCCCCTATTCACCAGATCGATCCCAATGCAACGTTCTGGTCGCCATTTCAACACCAGGCCACCTCTCCCAGCACCACTTCCCGAGCGCACTCACCAACTACCAGTCTGACCAACCTCTCAGCCTCGTTCCATCCGCAGCACCAGACCCCGTCGCAACCCCAGCAACCAACGGGCCGCCCGGGCACATCGGCCTCGTCCAACGAGACTGTGTTCCAGCAACGGCTTTCCGACGAGAAATCTCGCTTCCTTGCCGACTTGAGGCAGACTCTGACCAGCCTTCTCCTCTCTGATCTTGGGAACCTTGTTTTCGCCCGCGGATCAGAAACGGACGCGTGGTTCGAGGGCCTGGGTCAGGAGTGCATCGACCGTCGAGAGGCAATCCAACGCCGTGCGCGTAAAGCGACGGTGAAGGAGAAGCGCAAGTCTGCCAAGTCTGGTTTGAAGCAGAGGTTTCTCGAGAACAACAGGAGCTTCGGTGACCTCCGTGCAGCAGGTGGAAATGACGCCCTGAGCGACCGGGCTCTGTCCGACACGCAAAGTCTGGGGCCGGAAGGCGCAGGTGGTAGCCAACGTGGCAGCCAGCGCGGGAGCCAGCGCGGGAGCGTTCATGGAGGCAGTGTCCATGGAAATGAGAGCTCTGCGACGAGCGACACCGTCTCGGCGCGGAAACACCACCCAGAGTCGAGGAAGGAATCGCTGCCCGACTTCCCATTCACCAAGGCGTATCAGCGGCTGCTGAAGATGTTCTGCGTGCACCCGAATCCACACGTGAAGCTGAACGCGCTCTTCGAGCTCGAGCATTTGATCGTCGCGTCACTGAACTCGGGATCGCGGAGGACCCGGCTGGCATGGGCGCGCTCTGATTTGGGCTCGGCGTCCTCCGCCACGGAAGAGCACGGGACCGGCGCTGTGGGTGGTCGACCTCAGCCTTTGGAGGAAACCCTCGACAACGTCAAGGAGCGCCGTTCCCAAACCCTGACGCAGGCACCCAATTTTGGCTCGGGCAGCCACGCCCAGACAGGGCGAGCATCAGGCGGAGGCGGAAACATGGAAACTCGGTCCATCGTTTCCGTCTACCCCGCCCACACCGACGCAGTCGCAAACGTCCTGCAGACTCTCTTCCGCGACCCGTCTCTCCGCCCCAAGACGTTGTTCCGCGATCTGCAGTTCATCTCGGCCTTCGTCCCTCCCGCCGTCCTCGACAAAACTGAACGCGGCAAAGCCTTTTGGGACGCCGCCATCGCCGCCCTGAGCCTCAAACAAGAAGTCTGCCGGACCATGGTGGAAGTGGCAGACGAGATCGTCAAGAACTACACACAATCCCGCGGTGGCACCTCGGCGGCCAACAACAACAACCTCAACCGCGCACCAGGCAGCACCGCCTCGGCTTCAGACTCTGGTCACAACCCAACCGGCACCGCTCTAGAAGCCCAGGCCTCCTCCTCCCAACATCAACAACCCCCTCCCTCCCCTCCCTCCCCTCCCTCCCCTCTCCCACTCTCCACCCACTCCCTCGCCGACGCAGCGCGCATGTGGACCATCACGGCGAAAGAAGGCGACCCAACCGCGCAGCGCGAGCTCGCCATTTTCTACCTCTCCAACCCTGAGCTCGTCCAGCGCACCACCCTCCCGCTGTCCAAGCCGCGCGAGGTGTTCAAGCAGACCGTCATGGACAAGTACGGTGGCGGCGGCAGCGGCGGCGGGTCCGGGTCGCGGTACCACCATCATAATCATGGGGCGCAGGGTCGGGCGGCGCAGGGAGCTGGCGCCGGTGGCGGGGCCGGGCAGTGCGGTGGTGCGGGAGGCGCCGGGGGGGTGGGTGGCGCGGGCGGGAAGGAGGACGTGGGGCTGGGGGATGTGAGGAGTGACCCGGCGCTGATGTGTGTGGCGATTCATTGGATGGAAGCGGCGTCGAGCGGGGGCGATGAGTTGGCCAAGACGTTTATGGCGCAGAATGAGATGGGGGCTGGGTTGATGGGGTGATGGGGTGAGTGAGGGTCAGGATGGATGGATTGGGGTGATGATGCATTTGGTTTGGTTCTCATTTCTTTTTGGCATATGTGTGTGATGTGGTCATGTGTCTTTTTCTTCTGATGATACCTGATGCATTGGTTGCTTGGATTTGTCGGCTGCAGGCAGTGTCTCGTTTGCATCTTGTCTTTTCTTCTTCTTCTTCTTCTCTCAGGCTCGGTACCTAGTTATTCCTCTTGGTTTGGATTGCATGATAATGGCACGACGAGGCATCTTTTTGAGTGCCAGCACGAGGATACTGTGTTCCCCATCCCGGCGGCTACTCGGTCATAGAGAGGTTGGTTTTTTTGGATGGACAGAGAGGCAACAGGGATTTTCAGGATAGATACCACGGGCCATGGATTGTTCTGCCTGTTCCGAAGAAAGGAATATTGCTGCTGCTAGAAATTTACTGTTTGTTTGTTGCCATGACGGGAAGAGTGCGGCGTTGGCGTTGCGTGGACCTGACCGAATCGCCAAACTGACCTTGGGCGACAAACGCGTCAAGAATTTGGGACTTTGCGCGACGGATGCGTCTCGACCAGACGGACAGAGACCTCGCTGGTCGACGGCACATCCATGAACATGAGCAAATGGCAACGAAACGGTGCGCTCTCTCCAATCTACCACAACCCCCCCGACTCTCCGTTCTCCCGACGCGTCTTCTTCTCCATGTCGCTGCTGAAGCAACGATCACAGCGAAAAGAGATTGGGTTTGACATCAAAAATTCCGACCGGAACGGCCCCGAAGGACAATTCATAACGGCTAGCACCACGATGTGCAATGCAGGCTCTCCGTTATATAACAGGGTATGCTTGAGCTCCCCGGTATCAATCAAGGTAAGTATGAAGAAGAAAAGGAAAAAGAACAGCAGAAGAAGCTGGGAGCCGGCCGGGGTTTTATAGCTGGGATCAGCTGGTCTGTGCACGCCTACAAATTCCAAGCTTTGAAGTGGGGCTACAAATAACTGAGATGACCCGGAGCGGGGCGGTTTTCGAGTTCCAGCAGATGTGGGGCCCAGGGCCCTCATCCAGGCTGACTCGGCTGGCCACGGATTCAGCAGGCGGTCTGGGCGGCAGTAAATATGCCCCGCATTTTGAGTCATCTTTCCATGGCAGATTGGCTGGGTGTGTCGGGCAGGGCCGTGTCAAAAGTTCACGAACCCAAAAAGTGTGGATTGCGCGGGGTGTTTGCAACTCGTCCCAGGCCTGCACCAAGCCAATTCGTTTCAGAGGTCATCGAAAGGTCAGACAGCAGCCGACTGCCTCAAAATGCCGACCATCAACGTCGACAAGTACGCCCTCTTCGAGGAGCTCGGCGAGCAGTAAGAGAGCTACCCCGCCATGGCAACCAACACTTGCCCCCCCCCCCCTCCCTTCTCCGGAACCTCCCCTGTGGTCTAACTTGCCGGCACCGCCCAGGTTCACCGAGGAGAGCTTCCAGCAGCTATGCTTCGACTTCGGCATCGAGCTCGACAAGGACACCGAGAATGACCCGTCGCGGCCCAAAGACCAGGCTCCCGAGCTGGCCATCGAGATCCCGGCCAACCGCTACGACATGCTATGCTTTGAGGGTAGGACGGTTCTGTCGGGGCGACGTTCAGAATAGGACGCTGGCTGAGCGTGTCACCAGGAATTGCGATGCACTTGAACATCTTCCGCGGCAAGCACGGGACCCCGAACTGGAAGCTGGCGAGCATCCCTGCGGACCAGGTGCAGACCCTCACCATCACAAAAGACACGGCGCAGGTTCGCCCCTATGCTGCGGCCGCTATCCTGCGCAACATCAAGTTCACTCCCGCATCTTACGAGTCTTTCATCGGCCTCCAGGATAAGCTTCACCAGAACTTGGCGAGGCAGCGGACCTTGGTTGCGTGAGGACCCCGTTCGGACTGTGGTGGGGTGGGGCGCAATACTGACGCCGTGGGCAGCATCGGAACTCACGATCTCGACACCATCAAGGGGCCCTTTACATATGAGGCGCTGCCGCCAAAGGACATCAACTTCGTCCCGTTGAACCAGACCAAACAGATCAACGGCGAGGAGTTGATGAGCTTCTACGAGACGGACAGGCATCTCGGCAGATATCTGCACATTCTCAGGGATAAGCCCGTCTACCCCGTGATTCTTGACGCCGACAGGAACGTCTGCTCGCTTCCTCCCATCATCAACAGCGAGCGCTCCAAGATTACGCTCAACACGACAAACGTCTTCATTGACATGACGGCGACGGACCAGACCAAGCTCGACATCGTCTGCAATATCATGGTCGCCATGTTCTCCAAGTACTGCGCCGAGCCCTTCACAATCGAGCCGGTCAGGATCATTTCGGACCACAACGGCACGTCCAGAGTCACGCCCAGCTTGGCTACGCGGACGATGGAGGTTGAAGTGGACTATCTGAACCAGGTCTGCGGGCTTGAGGAATCCCCAGAGTCGATCTGCAAGCTCCTGAGCAAGATGGCATACACTGCCCAGCCGGCAGAAGACCCAAAGCTGGTCAAGGTTACGGTCCCGCCAACAAGGGCAGATGTCCTGCATCCCTGTGACGTGGTTGGTTGAGCCCCTCTCGTGAAGTGCGCTTGCATCAGCTGACGTTCCCCAAGATGGAAGATGTTGCGATCGCCTACGGCTTCAATGACATGCCTCGGTCGTCCCCAAACAAATCAGTCACGATTGGCAAGCCGCTGATGATCAACAAACTCAGCGATATTGTACGCCACGAGTGCGCCATGGCCGGCTGGGCCGAGGTCATGCCTCTGATCCTCTGCTCGCATGAAGAGAACTTCGAGTGGCTGAACCGCAAGGACGATGGCACGACGGCGGTCAAGCTTGCCAACCCCAAGACAGTCGAGTACCAGGTTGTCCGGACATCACTGCTTCCCGGTCTGCTCAAGACTTTGAGCGAGAACAAAGCCATGCGCCTTCCTCTAGAGATCTTCGAGTCCGCAGATGTCGTCTTCAAGGACGAGGCCTCAGAGCGGCGGGCAAGGAATGAGCGGCGTTGGGCGGCCGCGTATTACGGCAAGACCAGCGGTTTCGAGATTGTCCATGGCCTTCTGGATCGGGTCATGACCATGCTGCGTGTTGCGTTCATCACCCACGAGGAGGGCCTCGCGGGCAAGAGCATCGACTTTGAAGTCAAGGAGAACCCGAGCCAGCAGGACGGCTATTTCATCCAGGAGATTGACGAGCCCACCTTCTTCAATGGGCGTGCTGCTGCCATCTACGTGCGTTTGGGAGGCAAGCTGCAGCGCATTGGTGAGCTTGGTGTCTTGCATCCTACGGTGCTGGAAAAGTTTGATCTGAGGTATGACGGACACCCTTATGTATTCCGTACGGAACTATCGATGCTAATTCAATTGCAGATACCCGGTCAGCACACTGGAGATCAACCTCGAGGTGTTCCTTTGAGCTGTGTCTGCCGCCATAGATCTAGATCTGGTCGAATAGCGAGTTGCACAAAAAATAGAGCAAGGTTGACCCACGGTGACGGGTTTGCGGCTGCAAAACCCACTCTGTTCGATTTTAAGCTTATCTCCGCCCAGCGTCCCACGGATATCGAGATATCGTCGCAATTGGGCGTCCGAATTTTGACGCTCTGTTTGGATAGGAAACCCGGAATTTTCACACAGCCCCTTCTGAGATCACGTCAGCTCACTCGAGTGGTGTGCCGCCGAGCGCGCTCTCTTCTCCCTCCCTGCGCTTCTGACACATCAGCACTGGGCGATCAGCAAAACGTGTTGCCTTGGGGCCCAATCCCCAGTTATGTTTCATGGGAGGAGCGGGCTGACCCGTTGCGCCGTGCTCAGACCTCGGACGGTTGTCCTCAAGATGGTATCTACCCCGAAAGGAAACAACCTTTGATGCCCAATTGGTGGTGGCCTTGGTGGGCGCTCCAACAGGCGCTGTGCCAGCAGCTTCATCCCATTGCTCTGGTTACGGACGAACCTTGCGGAAGGAATGCGGTGCAATCTGATCTGCTCCCATCCCGACTTGACGGCTGCCTTAACGGGTGTCTTTACGGGTGCCTGAATGATGAGCTCGGAAGGAAGATGAGAACCACAAATGCTGGCGCGTCGGACGTCGGACGCCGGACTGACTAATTGCGCTAACTCCTAAACAGATTCTCTGCCTGTCGGCGTTAAGAGGCGCACGCCCGGCCTACGGAGGAATACCAGTGTTAGACCCGGGACTTTATTTCGATGAATCACATTGTCTCATGCTGATGCCAGGGGTGCTGCAAGGACAGTCGGTCTACCCGTCAGGCCCAAATCATGCTTCTGGGCTCCCGTGCCGATTGGCTGGGCTGCCCATCAGCCTCCCTGCAGGGTCTGACATCTCGACAGACTCGGACACAATCTTGCTCTCCTTCCTTCGAAAGGTCCGAGTCGCTGCAACCCTTGGGCCGGGGGCTAAATCCTCATTCTCGTCGCCATTTTTACCAAGCCCGGTAATTCTCCATTGCGGCCTGACTCATCGATGGATGCGGATTTTGGACGGCGTTAACACCGCGCCGTACGAGAGCCGTATCGCAGCAAATGGTCGAGGTCGATACCACAGACGATACCACAGACAAAGATGACGCGGGAGCGGGTGGGCCCGGAGACTTTTGGGGGGGCATTTTGCCCACGATGCTGAATAATTGCGCGGCTGTGGCTGCAGCACACCCCCAGGACATGGCTCGAAACAAAGGAGAGATCCGAGCTTCGATAACCTTCTTTTCCGTGGGCCCATCTCTGGCGTCCTATTGGACCAGAACAGCGTTAACCTGGACCTTCACGTCAGCCCGGAGCCCAAGAACAGCGAAAGATCGCACCCCGGACAGCAGTATGTCCGAGAGGTACAAGCAGCACCCACACCAGACCAGGCCGGCGCAGTACGCACCTGGTGCGTATCGCGTCAGGGGTACGGAAACTCGCCGAGCACGCCAGCGACTGTGCTGAGAAATACGCCCTTCGGAAACATGTGCGGAAGATTGGTACGCGGGAGTGAGGCAGTGTGCTGCTGCCGCACGCGCAGACGCCGCAGCGGCATGGGTCAAGCACCACCCCCTGCTTCATCAGCGCCGCAGCCATGGGTCCGGCAGCCGGCATCGATCTTAGCCCGTGACCGATCTTGCTTTGTGCTGCCATACAGTACGCGGTATTCTGTACATGGCATACATGTGTTGTAAGACGCGTGGATATAAGGAGACCTTGCATCCCCCTCCCCTATCAGCCCTACTCTGTACTCCATCACCATCTCCGCCCGTGCCACGTCTCTAGCCACGCTCAGCACCCCTCCCCCTTCCAGCCTCTAGCCCACTGCAAGATACCCAACAACCAACTACACCTGCCGTAGCCATGGCTCCGAGCCCGACACTGGGGCCCCAAAGGGCCTCCGATACGACCCTCGCAGACCCAAATCGACCCAGCTCAAGCGGAACACCAGCACCAGATAGCCTCCAGCCACCTCAGCCCGCCAAGTATGACGCCTACCTCAGCGGCGCGACTACTCGTGCCCCATCGCCGTCGCCAACCGCGCCCGAGGAAGAAAAGAAAGGGTCAACAACAGAGGGAAGCGTCGTGGAGGAGGCTCCGGTGACGGACGACGACATCGAGTACCCCACAGGATGGTCCTTCACCTTTATTGTTATTGCCCTTGTGCTTAGCATATTCCTGGTGTCGCTCGATATGGTACGTCACCTGGCATCCTCAACCTGCATCTCACCGAGCAAGAGTGGCTGACAGACGCTGCAGACCATTGTGGCGACTGCCATCCCGAAGATCACAGACGAGTTCCAAGGACTAGGTGATGTCGCGTGGTATGGGTCAGCATTCTTCATGACCGTGGGCGGCTTCCAGTCGACGTGGGGCAAGGTGTTCAAGTATTTCCCCCTGAAGATCAGCTTCTTGATCTCTATCTTTATCTTCGAGCTCGGGAGCTTGATCTGCGGTGTGGCTCCCAACTCGACGGCCCTGATTGTGGGACGCGCCATTGCCGGCGTCGGCGCTGCCGGCATCGGCTCGGGCGCCTACACCATCGTCGCATTCACTGCGCCTCCCAAGAAGCGCCCGGTCTTCACGGGCATCATCGGCACCGCGTATGGCATTGCCGCTGTCGTCGGACCCCTTATCGGCGGTGCGTTTTCTGACCATGTCACTTGGCGCTGGTGCTTCTACATCAACCTGCCCATCGGCGGTCTCTCGGCCTTTATCATCTTCTTCTTCTTCACAGCCCCGAAGGGTGCCAAGCCCGTCGAGGCGACCCTGAGGGAAAAGCTGCTCCAGATGGATCTCCTTGGCACCGCGCTCGTCATGGGCGGCGTCATCTCCTATATCCTGGCGCTCCAGTACGGCGGCCAGACCATGCCATGGAGCAGCGCGACCGTCATCGGCCTGCTGGTTGGCTTTGCACTGATCTTCATCACCTTCGGTGTGTGGGAGTGGTTCAACAACGAACGATCCATGATTATCCCGCGCCTCTTCCTCCACCGCGACGTTTGGGTCTCCTCCATCTTCAGCTTCCTCTTCGCCGGCTCTTACTTCATCATCATCTACTACCTGCCCATCTACTTCCAGAGCATCGACAACTCGAGCCCGACCGACTCCGGTGTGCGCAACCTACCGCTGATCTTGTCAGTCACGGTTGCGACCATCGCCTCGGGAGCCTACATCTCGGCCACGGGAATTGCCGCGCCCATCGCCGTCGGGGCCGCCGCCATCGCCACCGTCGCTGCCGGCCTGCTCTACACCCTCGACATCGGCACCGACACGGGCAAGTGGATCGGTTACCAGATCCTCGGCGGCTTCGCCTGGGGCGCCGGTTTCCAGATCCCCATCATCGTCGGCCAGGGCACCGCTGCGCCCGAGGATATCTCCTCGGTCACCGCCATCATTCTCTGTAAGCTGCATTCAAACAACCCCTTCTTCATCCAATCAACTAACAGCGTATGATCAGTTTTCCAAACAGTCGGCGGCGCCTTCTGGGTCTCGGCCGCCCAGTCGGCCTTTGTCAACACCATGATCTCGCGCCTGGCGGTCTCGGCGCCTGATGTCAACCCGCTCGTGCTTCTCGGCACTGGCGCGACCCAGATCCGCGAGATGTTCCCCGCCGAGCAGGTCCCGGGGATCCTGGTCGCCTACATGGCGGGCATCAAGACGACGATGGCCATCGCCGTCGGCGCGGTCGGCGTCGCGTTTGTGGTCAGCTTGTTTAGCAACTTTAAGAGGATGAACACGGAGAAGGTCAAGGCGGCTGGCGGTGCCGCGTGAGTGACTTGTGGGAAGAGGAAGGCTTGTGGGTGGGTTAATATGATAGACTAGAATTGGAGCGGATTGTACGCTGGTTGGTTTGGGGTTGGGGTCATGGTTGTGAGGCCGGGGATATGGCACCTAGAATGAGGTTGTTGGACATACATTAGAGCACTGCTGGCATAATCCTAGTCAAAAGAGAGAAAACCACTTGAACTCTACCCATTCAGGCATGGCGAAACCGAACTCCTGCAGGGAACTAGTGTTGTCAGAGATGACGGCCCCTATTGTAATAGTCTTCATCCACATAATGACCCACACTGATTGATTCTCGATGGTTGCGTTGAGCTACATGTACTTGTGACGGGCGAAAACGATGCGGATTCATATAACCCCTTTATTCACGTCACCCCTTTGCATACTGATCGATGCTCAGCCACTCTGCGAAATATAGATCGTGTCAAACTCTCTTCAGCATGTGAAGATATGACGGGGCAGTACAGGACACGCCTGATGCCACTGCATTCTTCCCGTCAACACATTACTCGCGCATTCCGTTACCCCGAGTGACGTATGGCTGCATTATCAAGGACTGGTAGTAGAAAAGGGAGTTCTCAGAGGAAAGATACCATTCTACCTGGACTTACTGCTAGCATTAGGCGGCCCTGAGCAAGGGAGGCTTGAAGTTGAGATGCGTTGACGTACGTCAAGAGCAGGATGACCAAGAAGCAAGCCCCTTTCCCACTTGCATCTGCAAGCATCGGCAAGCACAAGGACAGCTCTTAATGACATAGCTTACCACTCTTGCCAGGAGGCTATGTCTGCACAACTTGCAAGTGCCATCGGTGGTGGTGCCCGGAAACTATAAATCGAGGCACTTCCCTCCATTTTCCTCGAACCACTCTCGACCATCCAATCCCCGATCCATTCGCTTCACCTTTCGTTCTTCTCAAAACAAACTATATTTTTTAATTCAGGGTGCCAGATCGGGCAAACGGAGCGATGCCGGGCTGGAAATACGCGTTTTCTCTCTCAGGCGAGGCCCTGAAGGCGGCCACCCCCCCAGGGACCGTCGTCCTCATCGGTAAGGAGGCTCTGCCCTTGTCGCTACCCGTGTCGCTCCCCTCGTCGCTGCCCTCGCGCTGACTGTCGGCCTCTCTAGAGCACAGCGCCACCAAGCAGAACGGGCGATATGTCGACCGCGTCGTCAAGTACCCGATCCCAACCGACGACGCTGCTGACCCGCTGACCTGGCAGCCATGGCGGAAGGTCGCCTGCATGGTCAGCGTATCCCTCTACGCGTTCGTGGCCAACTATATCTCGGCCTCGATGGCCCCGGCCCTGCCACTGTGGAACCACTCGTTCCCTCATGACCGCCGGCCAATCAAGGACCTGATGGGATTTGTTGCAGTGCGTCTGTTCCCTGTTTTGCCGGCTATGAGATGGGAGCTAACAATGGTTCTAGTTCAACGTGCTCGTGCTCGGACTCGGAAACATCATCTGGGTCCCTCTGTCAAACGCCTTCGGCCGACGGCTGATCCTCGTCCTCTCGAGCTTGGTGCTCCTGGCCGCCACTGCTTGTGGAATCCCCTTCGCGGGTTTTACTGCGACATTCATTATCAGGATCCTCCAAGGGTTCGGGAGTTCTGCCTCGGAAACAGTCGTTCCAGCTGTGGTCGGAGACCTGTTCTTCGTCCATGAACGAGGCGGTTGGATGGTTCGTCCTGAAATTCTCCCACAAATCAGTGCCGAGCAGGCTGCTAATTTTCTCACCCCATAGGCCTTCTACACTGCCTCTCTCGCCAGCGGGTCAGTCGTCGGCGGCATCACCGGGGGGTACATCGCGCACGAACTCGGGTGGGCCAAGCAGTTCTGGATAGGGACGGGCCTCACGGGCCTCGCCTTTGCCGCCATGTTCTTCTTCGTTCCCGAGACGATGTTTGACCGCGGCAGGTACACCCTCCCCATTGAGCGAACCCTGCCGCGCGCATCCCAGTACGCCCCCCGGGTTCCCTCGCCCCCGCTGCCCCCGCCACCGCCGCCGCCGCCGCCGCCGTCGCCTCCCTGGCGCTCACGGTCCCCGAGGCTGAGCCTCATGACGCTCCCTTCGATGCGCTTCACCCTGCCTTCCCGCTTCCATTGGCCTCTGGCTGGCGACCACCACGAAGTCGCACAGACCTGGTACGAGACGTCCTCTTCGCTCAACCTACCCGAGCTTGGCGAGGCCGACGTCCACGACCAAGACCACGGCCCTTCCCAGAGCAACGGAAGCGGGAGCGGCAGCGGCAGCGGCAACGGCGGCGCCAGCACCAGCTATGCCCCCCCACCGCGTCCGCCGCCGGCGCCGCCGCTTGACGAGGCCCTCCGCTCGGCCTTTTCCATCTCCACGGCGTCAAGCGCGGGTTCGGGGACCCACTCCACGCCCTCGACAATCCCCTCCGCTTCCGGGTCCGGCCCCTACACCTTCGCCCAGTCCCTCAAGTTCCCCTCCTACAAGGGCGGGCTCCTCCACCACTTCGCCAAGCCGTGGACCACCCTCCGCCTCCCCGCGACGTGGGTCATCATGCTGCAGTACGGCGGCCTGGTGGGCGGCGTGGCCGTCATCTCGACGGTCGGGCCGCAGATCCTGACGCACCGGCCGTACCGCTGGGGGGAGCACGCGGGACTTTTGTTCGTGGGGGCCTTTGTGGGGATTGTGCTGGGCGGGCTGTGGACGGGGCTGGTGGTGGACAGGCGGGTGAAGAAGCTGGCGCGGGACCAGGATCACGGGTATGCGGAGCCCGAGGCGAGGGTCGTGGTGATGGTGCCGAGTCTGCTGGTGGGCACGGGGGGGCTGCTGGTGTTTGGGTTCTGTGCGCAGGAGCCCAGCAGGTATGCGTGGGTTGGCTTGGAGTGCGCGTATGGCATGGTGGCGTTTGCGCTGGCGCAGGTGCCGTCGGTTTGGTTTGGTTATGTGAGTTGCTCTTTTTTTTCCCCCTGTTACCTGAGTCCCTTGAGGACATGTTGCTGATCCTTTTTCTTCTAGCTCATCGACTCGTACAACCAGTTGGCGAGTGACTGTTTTGTCATGATCTGCATTCTCCGGGGGCTGATCCCATTTGGATGGACCTTTTTCGTTGCGCAGTGGGTTGAGAAGGATGGATTTCTGATTCCGTTTGGTGGCTTCACGGCAATTCTCGGGTCCTTTTCGTTGCTGATCATTCCCGTCATCCTTTGGGGTAAGCGGATGAGGATCGCGACGGCTCGGTATGTTGTCGCTTATCAGTAATTCAATCATTGGAAATCAGAATGTGTTGCAGTGCAAGAGAGTGATGTAACAGATAGACAGGCACCATTGCCGGCAAGGTCTGGTGTTTTATTGACCCCCATGATCGATCTGAATTGTGCTCAATATGTATCTGGGATGAAAGAGCGAAGTCACGAGCTCAGATCGAAGCCCCTCTGCTCCATTATGTACTAGTCCCATTGCCAGCGCTGCCCTCTCTTCCGTGACAGCGATGGCCCGTCAAGCCGCGTCAAAAATATAGCAAATGAATCTGGGACAAAAGCAACAAGAAGTCGAGGGAATTCGCTGATATTTCCAAAAGCCCTGTCCAAACGCCGCCCCAAAGCCAAGCAATAAGTACAATATTACCCAAGGAAATATATCACCAGTCAGTATATACAGCTCTTTTTCTCAAGCCCAACCCCTTAAGCCTCCCCCTTGAACTCGCCCTCAGGCTCACCCCCCCTGGCCCTCATCAAAACCGGCACGGCCCCAACAAACAAGGTCTGGAACCCAAACCCGACCCACTGCAGCACCTGCAGCGTCCGCCCCTCATGGATCAGCACGGCGGCAGTCGAAGCATACTGCAGCGCGCCCGCAGCCTGGCTGGTCGCGAGCGCAGCGGCAAAAGCCAGGGCGGTCGACCCAAACAGCAGGCCGTAGGTGGCGCGGCGGATGATGGCGCTCCGGCGGGGGCGCTCCCACGCCGTGGGGCTCTGGCTGTCGCGCTTCAGGACGACGAGGGCGACCAGGCCGAAGAGGAAGAGGACGCCTGCTGCGGCGAGGACGGAGATGAAGGTACCGGATTGGAGGGCCAGGGCGGTGGTGATGAGGTTGGTGGTTTCCGGGGTGGCGGTGGTGTTCTTGGAGGAGGTGGTGTTGGCGCCTGAAGGGGCGGGAAAGAGGGTGGTGGCGAGGGAGTCGGCAGAGTGGCCGCTTGAGGGCTGGCAGCGGGTGCCGTCTGCGTCGATGCCGCAGATTCCTGTGAGGAGGGGTTAGTATAAACTGGTAAGGGAGGGAGGGAGGGGTTGCTTACCAAAATAACCAATGCGGACTTGAAGAGGGGTTCCAGTGGTGTTGGTGTTGGACCGGAGAGAGACAATGTAGATGTTGGGAATCGCCGGCGAGGTCGAGACACACCCGGTCAGGGACAGAGCTTCCAAGGGGGTTAGCTGAAGACTCAACGAGAAAGGATGGGGCGAGGCATACCATGAAAGATAATGATCGGAATGATCAGCACAAAGGGAATGAGACGAAGCAAGCCGAAAGCTGCCATGATTGTTAAAATAATGTCTGAGTAGATGCTTGTTGTTTGAGATGTCGTGGTGTTTGCTCACGGTTGAGGTACGCCTTGGCGAAGTTTGCGAGGAGCGTCATGGCGAATGTGACACAGAAGCCGGAAGAAACGTTGAGATTTTAACTTGTTGGCCAGCAACAAAAGACACAATGGACAAGAAGGACCGCAACGCCGAGAGAGAGAGAAAGAAACTAAGAGAAAAGAGACAGAAAAGGAAACAAGGCAGCTTTGAGCCCGACAATGCGACAATGCACTCGATGAAGAGATGGACAAGACGAAAGCCACCACCCGCGGGGAGAGGAACATTTTAAGCTTTTTCGCCATCGGCCGATTTGACAAAGCCCAGTTGAAGCCCGCTTGGGTTTCAACGGACAACGGCCAAGCTGGCTCGGCCCATGTTTGCGCTGCTGTGGGTTTGAGGTGGGAGGTTTGAAGCAACGCGTTTGCGATCCGACCCCGGCTCAGCGGATCGATTCGCTGAGAGCGCACGAGAAATGGCGGCACCCTGGACTGCGGTTTGGCGAGCCGCCGGCCGCGGATCAGTGCACCAGCACGATTGGCTTCGAGGGCCCATTCGACGCGGCAAAGCGACCGCCATGGAATTGCACCCCCACCTGGCGCTTAGTGCACGGCGACAAAGAACAGGCGTTGGAGGAAGATGCGCGCGAGGTTGTCGATGGATTGCGAAATCAAATGGGAAGAAAGAGAAGGGAAGAGGAAGGGAAAGGGCTATTTTTAGGGTGCGATGAGATCTCTTGGCGCTCTCCTTGTCCACTTGCCCAATAAAGAAATCTTGCGACCGATAAACCAATCAGAGAGTTCCATTGTATTCCTGGAGCGCTCCAATGAGATGAACTTCCCCTCCACAACCCCAGAGATTCGCTGGCCTCTGCACATGACCGTGTTCAGAAGCGTGTCTGCACGCACAACATGCAACCTGCCGGACGTGGCACGTCAACGTCCATGAAAACTTTGTCGAGGCTCTTTGGCGTGAAATCACACCAAGATCCATCAGGCACCGAGATAGACATCGGATTTGGGGTAGAGGGTGGAGGGGTTTTGGTTTGGTGTTTAGGGAGTCAGCCTGCTGCATTCAGCGCTCGGCTCGGAGAGGCCACCTTCGGCTTTGGCCGGGCAGGAAGCTTTTCGGCACAGTCTCTGCCGGGGAAGCAGTACCCGAACCCAGCGCGGCTCAAACTCCCATCCCTGTGAACACGAACACCCCCCATGCGCTCGTGTTGACTGTCTGCAGGGTCTCGGCCTTGCTTCGCTTGGCCAGTTGCCTGACCCCTTCTTGGACACCGATTTTCCTTCTGTTCGGAATCCCCAGAATCGTGGATGGCACGGAGGCGTCACAACCTGGACCAACCGGTTTGGAATTCTGGTTCGCGACCCTGGGGACTGAATCGGCAGGCTGTGCGATTGGGTCGGGAATAATAATCCCGCAAACAGTGTTTGTTGCTATCGAGCGGCCTCCACTAGGCTCTGGATTTGCTGGGAGCGGAGGGCAACGTGAGTGAGACCCTCGCGCCGTCAGCGTGCATGATGACATGCACCCGGGCAGTCTTGTGACCAACCTGGACAGCCCCTGAGGCTCAAAACGAGCCGCTTGGAGATGGGTGCGCCCCTCAACAAACCTGCAGCCAATCCTCATCTTGTCTGCATCGTTCGCAGAATGGTTCGCATGAGTGTCCGGACCACCATGCAAGGGCCAGACGCCAAGGTACCGGTACTTCGCGACTGAAGGTGTGACGCCAGTCTGGCTTCACACGGGAAGCCCTGCGCAGGCGGGGGTGGTTGGATGCCCAAAGAATGCCCAACCCTTCCATCTCCGACGCCTTGCAGAGTCTGCGGGAGGCCTCCATTCTCTCGTCTGTTTGCTCACTCCCATGGGAAACACCATCGAGCCTGGATTCTCGGCCGTCAGTTGACTATTTGAGACAAGGAAGAGTGAGCAAGCGAGTCAAAACGGAGAAAGCCACAAGGAGCAAGAGCGTATTAGGGATATGTCATGTTCTCATTAAAATCACTGTCAACTCGTTTGACCCCCAATCCTCCTCCACCCTCAAGAACTGTGTCAGCACACAGCTAAAGTAACAGACCCAAGTTCCGGCCCAGACCATCACCGCAAGGACTGGAAATGCTGCTTCCAAGACTGTCCCTCGTTGCGTATAACCCCGTGATGGATCCTGACGTGCTGGAACAAATTGTCCTCCCGCCCTTCGGTTGTCGGGCAGATCCAGCATGGAAACCTTGGGCCCACGGTCTCATCCCCCGTATTTTTCTTGTGCCTGCGTGTCTTCAGGTGTTTCTTCATCTTTGTGGGCCGACCTATCGGGTTTGGGGAAAAGTCGCAGACCTTGCAGCAAGTTTCTGGCTGTCTTTTCTTCCCGCCAGCGGCTGGTGCTTTCTTCACGGGGGTTTGTTGCCGTATTGGAGAGAAGTTGGTTGGTTTTGGGGCCTCTGGATTCTGGTCATCACCCGGCGTCGTGAGCTCAAGCACGGTGTCTGCCGTCGAGTCGAACGAACTCTGCTGTCTTGAAGAAGTCGGAGGCCGTGGACCAGGCCGTAGCGGGAGAGGCATGGATTGGACCGAGAGCTCCTGAGGTTCCATCTCCTGAGCTTGATCGTAGTGTTGGCGAAGCATAGAGCCCTCCATCTCCGGGAGACCAGTGAGGGGTTGGCGAGGCACAGAGCCTTCCATCTCTGAGAGCCCATTGGAAGATTGGCGAGGTACAAAGCACTCCATTCCCGGAAACCCAGGGAAGGGTTGATGAGACACAGGCCACCCCGGTTCTGGGAGTTCACCAACGGTTGAGGTCTGGACCCATTGTGCTGATTTTGGCAGCGAGTCGAGTGAACTTTCGGCAAATTCTCCCATCGTGGTCGTCGAGCCCCACGAGTCCTGTCGGTTCGTGGGAGACATGGCATGTTCATCTTCGCCGTACCCTCCAGGCGAGGACGTGGTGAATGATGCAAACATGGCCGCTCCGGGGACGGGGGCGGTTGCTGCATTTGCAAATTGGGAAGATGAGACGCTCGAGATGGAAGACTGCGAGGATACGGATGGGTAGCTGCTTTGTGTCGATGTGGTTGACAGTCTCAGTGGCGGGACTGCCCGGAAGAATGCGTTTGGCTGGCTCGAGTACCATTCCGGTGCAGCGTGTCCGTTGGCATTATATGGCCCCGGAGCAGCAAGCTCAGCCGGGCAGGACGCCTGGACCGGAAGTTGAAACGCCGCCTGAGGAGGGAAAACGGCAGGGTTGGCGTTATACCCCACCTCGCCCACTTGGATGTGGCTGGCTGGGTGGGTGGGTGTTGACCGAGGGTAAAGAACTACCCCGGCTGGGTCGAAAGCCGCAGTGGAGGGGCAGGGCGCGGCCGTCGCGGCCAGTTCGGGGATGAATGGAGTTCCCCCCAGTTCCACTCCGACGGGGTGAGTGTGCGAGCCAGAAGTTGAAGGGCAAAGAGCTATTCTCGCGGCCGGGTCAGATACCGCGTTGAAGTGGTAGGAGACAGCCGGTGCAGCCAGCTCGGGGATGAAGGGGGCTGCTCCCAGTTCGGCCAGGAAGCCTGCCGGGAGTTCTCCGGTTGGCGGAGCAAGATGGTGCTCGCGCGGCCATTCGGGCTCTCGCACGGCATTCTGCGACTTCTTGCGGGCCTTGAGAGACAAGGCTCGCTTGAAGCTTCCAAGCCAGGACCTTGTTCGACGAGCCCACGTACCTCGTCCAAATTGGCATTGTAGCCGCTCTTCGAATTCGGCTCGCAGATCGGCGTAGCGCTGGCCGCATTCCATGGCATGGGCGCAAACGTGGGTCTCGTGAAGCCTGGTGTTCGGTCAGATACTACGGACCGGCCTTAAAGCTGTGCAAACATACTCATGATATGCGGGATGGTAGTTGTAGGTTGAGGTTTCATACTGCAGTGGGCTTGAGGACCGGTGTGATAGTGGCGAGATGGGGATCTCCTGGCCGTCCCAGGCTCGAACACCATTCGAGATGGCCAGAGAGAGTGGGGCACGGTAATAGTTGGGGGCTGCCATTGCAAACGAATTGCTGGGAATGGTCGGAGCGGTCTCTTTCGATCGTCTTCAGTCACAACGGTTGCAGAGCTGCGCATGCCGAGGTGGGCAGCTTGGGGTGGCGAAGCAGAGCATATTTGTGTGTCCGACTCGATGGCCTGGCTCGCCATCTCACAGGCCGCGCCCAAGCGAGGCGACGGGATTCAACATGGATCCATTTCAAGATTCAAGACCTTCTGTCAGTGTAGTAGATGCGGTCGAGAATGCCTCGGGCCCACACCCGGCATCACCAGGCGGCAGGCAAGGAGGTCGGCCGTCTTCGGTCGTGATTGACTGCCCAGTAAGGTCCGGCCTTGGAAAGGTAGCATGCAAGGAGATACCACCAGGACACTGCGTGATAGGGGTTGCTTGTTGCTGCTCACTGACTGCTGTCCGGCGACATTTTGACGGTGTCTGGGTAGCGCCCCGCTCTCGGGCCAGTGGTGGAAGGTCTTGCTTTCCCATGGTGGTCTAGCGATCGGACGCCTCGTGTAGACCTAGGTTCTATTCTGGGCCACCGAGTTCATGAACTCAATGTGATTGGTGCCTTGTATTCATCGGACTGGTGCCTTGTTGACAAGGTGGGAGCACGGAAGGTCCACGACCAGGGTGTGGTGACGGCGACTGACTGAGGACGTCGCAGGCCGGGACATGGACATGTGGCGTGGGCCCAATAGCGGAACGATTCGAGCAGCAGAGGCTGATAGAGGAGGGACGCGTCAGTAAGATCTCCGGCGGACTGTAGAGTTGAAGTGAGGCAACAACCACGAAGGTCGAGTGAGGAGGTACAGTACCTGAACCGTCCGGATGGGTGGCAGGGCGGCCGGAGGGAGCCGATGTGTTGGTTGCCCTAACCCGGGGACGCACCGAGCTCCGGGCCACAAGCTTGTCCCTCCTTCTGGGCATGCTGCTTCAGTCGTCCGAGGCAGATTTCTGCGGCAGAAAGGGCGGTCAGGTCAAGGGAAGATGGATTCGCTCAAACAGGCTCTACCTTATATATTTCACCCGTTTTCTGCACTGCCTCGCCAGAAAAGTTTAACATTCGCTCGCCACCATCTTGTCCGTGGCCTTTCGCAAGTGAGCCGCAGCCAGCGTAGGGGCAGTGTCTTGAGCTCATTGGGGGGTATGGGAGGGCAGGCCAATCAACTCAAGCCTTTTCTCAGCCTCGTCGCTACCCAGCATCGGCGTGCCAGTCGGCTGTCGAAAGGAGCAGCGTGACGTGGAAGGGTCGGCGCAAGCAGGCTACCAGGGCCTTGCGGTTCTCCTCGTGTTTTGAGAGTTGCTTGGTCTCACAGCTTGCTAGCTCTGTTCAGATGCCGGTCAAGTCCGGTCCTCGGCTGACAGAGAGGTGCCCGGAGTCGACGAGAAGGGGAGGGGAGGGGGCGAGTGCTGAAGGTGCGAGAACGTCTTCACCCCACTTGCTGTTGTCGGTCAATGTCATGAGGGACGACTTGGTGGCTGTTGGGCTACTGTCTATGATTGGGTGAGCCGCGACTGGGAGGCTCCGGCTTGCATTAGTGCGGTCCTCTTCTCGCCTTGTTCCAAGGGCAAGACTCGGTCAGCTCTCGCCCGGTCACTGAGGCCCGCGAACCACGCTCGAGGGCGGAAGACTCCCGAGTCCAGCTCGTTCTCCCACACTTTCCGGGCAACGTGGCTGCAAACGCTGTATAGACGCCAAGGCCCAAGTCCAGAGCCCTCACCCGCAGGGAAAGGAGCACGGCGATGTCGTGGCCAACATCAACGGAGCCTGAGTTCGGAAAGTTCCAGGCCGTCAATCGAGTTGGCTCGTCACGAATAAACAAGATCAGCGACTCAGACAATCCCGAGTCAGATCTCGGTGCAGCCCGAGACGGCGTCTTTGGTGTTCTGTATACACAGCACAACGTCTTTTCCAGTGCCAGAGCGCAGGGCCATGAACTGAAGGAACTGCCTTCAGGGCAATGAATCCAAAGACCAGCCTGCTTTCTGAGCTGCGGTTCGCTCTCAGTCTGTCCGCTGCTCGGGAGTGCACCGTGTAGTGACTTCGTGGCTCTACCAAGGATTGAGCCCCGCTTATTGAGAGCCGAGAAAACTGGAATCCACTTGATATGATATTCTTGCGCAACCTCAAAGAGTGTCGGCGCTGACCCAGGAAGCTGCCCTCGAGCTGCCGTCGGGTCAGCACCGCTGCCGGAACTGTTGCTGCGCCGCACCGTCCCCACCCACGACCCCGCTCTCGCGGTCCTGCGCTAGCCTCCCCAGGCCAGCCAGGCACCCATCTGCACAGCCTTGCTGCTGCGCATTCCTAGCCCAGCCCGGACTCTCTCAACTGGAAGCAGAGCAGAGCAGGAGCAGAGCCATGGGAAGGAAGTCCTTCGCCGGCCGCTGATGCTGCAGGCGGACGGTTTGAGGCCTCGCACCCGGGGCTCTCGGCCCAATGAGACGCCGCCCTGAGATTCCTGGCCCCCTCCCCTCGCTGCAGGTCATCGCGCCAATCGACACACTGTCGCGCTCATTGTCCAGGCAGCAAGTCGGCCTTGCAGACCGGCAGACAGCCCGCCCACAATTGTCGAGCTGGTCCTGGCCAACGGGATCCACGGATGCCGTCGAGGACACAAGGAGATGGATGCATTGCAGCAACTCCCTGCTCCGAGTGCGACCCCATCATGCCCATCCAGCCTTGTTTGTGGACCCCGACATGGCACGCAACCGCTCGCACCACTCACAGTCCACTCGATGCACTCGATGCACTCCATGCACAGCATGCGCAGCATCCCCCAATCTAGTCCATTCCCACCCCTGCTATCTCCCCCCCCCGCGCGCTGCAATCCCTCGCATCCCCTCGTGAGTTTAAAACAGCGTGGCCCCCGCCTCAGTCTCTGACCACCTCATCCGAACCTCTGTCTCGGCACCCGACCAGTACCTTGCGTGTCTCTCTCATCAACCAACCTGTCTCGGGATTCTCGCCATTGACCCGGGCCCAACATGGTCCCTCTGCAGGACTCGATGTCCAGAGGACGCAGCCCGTCGCGGGCCACCGATATCCTGGAAGACGACGACTGGGACCAGTACAGCGACGCTGAGAGCGTCTCTAGCTCTTCCACCATGTCGTACGACTTCTTCCCGGATCATGCCAGGCAGGATCATGCCCCCGTCTTGTAAGTCGCCTGCCTGTCTTGGTCGAGACTGGCCTATGACCGGATCAGTCCGCTAATCATGTGTTATCAGTCGCCTCAGGAAAGGAGAACAAGACAAGGCCGTTTACGAGGCATGGAACATCCGCTCGTGCCCCGGCAAGCGCCAGACAGTCGAGGGCTACAAGATGCTCGGCCTCAAGCTCGAGGCCTACGACGAGTTCTCCGGCCGTGCTTTCGTGACGCCGCAGCCGTCGGCCCAGTCTGAGCTGGCAGATATGCACCTGCGTGCCATTGACAACTTCCGAACCAAGCACAAGCGGGGCTGGGCGGCCAGGGCATTCTGCGGCAAAGGCAAGACATATGAGCAGGATCTGGACGAGAGATGCCGGGGCCTCCCGGCCGTCGTCATGACCGCTGTGACCAAACTCCTCTTCGACAGGGGCAAGGCAACGTCGACCCACCACCGGACGCGGACCTGGACCGTCGTCGTGATGAGGCAGCAGCTTCACCACCGCTTCGCCCAGGCCGAGCACACCGAAGTGAAACGCCACAAGATGCGCTTCTGGAAGAATCCGAAACCGGAAGAGGAGATGCTGTACACCGTCCTCATCCGGGGGGCCGAGACCAGGGCCTTTGCCGGCGAAAACGCCATCACCACCTACGAGCCGTCCTTCAACCCCTGGGTGAAAGCCGACAACGTCGAAAGACACGCCAGGGTGCGCGAGGAACGCCTGCGACGGGAGTCGCGTCGCAGCAAGAGACGCGGTTTCTCCCCGTCCCGGACCCGCTCGCAGTCGTATTTCTCCAGGACCCCATCCTACCGGGCCCAAACACGCTCTGTCTCGCCTCCCTCATACCAGAGCCCGCGTAGCCGCTACAGCGCGCCGCCGCTCCGGAGCCCCCGCTACGAATCCCCTCCCCCATACCGGCGCACCACCAGAAGTAGCTCGCCCGTCCGCAGCCGTTCGCCCAGCGTCCGCATCCGCGTCGTCCCCCGCTACAACCCGCACCCCTTCGAGGGCGTGCCCACCCCCCCGGCAAGCTACACGCCCCCGCCCTGCG
>OUNM011065800.1_pt1 | contig 28675 bp, 29 predicted proteins | sample 1769961 | NCBI WGS metagenome assembly OUNM01 (sample SAMEA3914820, study PRJEB12502) | metagenome | biome: forest; material: soil | place: USA | collected 2012-03-12 | depth 0.3 m | reverse complement strand
GGCAATACCAGTCCATGCCATTGATCACTCCATCTCTCGCAGGACGGCGTGAATCACAACATGCTGGTATTGCTCAACAACTTTCGGGGCGGGCTCTTATAGCAGTTGATCCGATGCAATCGGATCGGGAACTGGTCTAGTTGCCTGAGGATGCCCCGCCGCTCGTGCCCCGGATGAAGGCCGCGACATTGTCGTGCAATTCGTGAAGCGACGGCAGATGAGCGTAGACCATGTGCCCGGATTCATAATGGCGATATTCGATATTCGCCTGTAGCGCAGGCGGCACCGGCAGGTGCTGCATCTCGAACACGCCTTCGTAGTATGGCGTGGAGACGTCGTAGTAACCGCCGTTGACCATGACCTTCATGGTCGGGTTCTGCTTCATCGCAATCGCCAGATCGGGCAGTACGTTGGGCAGGGCAATCAGCGGCTTGCCCGCGCCGGGGGGCTGGTGGCGATAGTCCCAGCTGCCATAGATGCTGATGCCCGGCTTGAACTGCTTGTCGGCCCCGACGTTTCCACCGTTCGCGCCATAATTCAACGTTCCGCGCACGTACTGATTGAAAGCGCCGATATAGGCCCCTTCCAAGGCCGCACTCTGCGGATCGTAATCTGCCACCTTGCTCAATGGGTCGAGCGTCGTGCCGGCAAACCGCGTGTCCAGCGTACCGGTGGTCAGCCCCTGATCGGCCAGCAACTCCTTCTGGAAGGCGCCATATTCGATCCTCAGGTTGGTCTTCAGCAGGTAGGCGACCGGAAGCCCGGTGAAGGCCGAAAGCTGGGTGGCGATGCGGTTGCGCTCAGCATCGGGCAGCGCGTTGCCCTTCATCAGCGCCTGCGCATAGTCGCCGGTCGCAAAAGCCTCAACCTGAGAGAGCAGGGTCTTGAGGTCGGCCGGCCGGTCGGTCAGCTTGTTATGATACCACGCCGTCGCCGCATACGTCGGCAGGGCGACGATGTAAGGTAGGTCCACCGTGGGGTTGGCCTGCGGATCATCGGGCATCAGATCCCAGTTCAGAATGTCCGACAGCAGGATCACGCCGTTGAGATCGATCGAACGGTTCTGCAAGGCCAGCGTCATGCCAGCCGCACGCATCGTGCCGTAGCTTTCGCCGAACAGGAACTTGGGCGAATTCCAGCGCCCGTATTTCGACAGGAACTGCTCCACGAATTGTGCGAAAGCGTCGATATCCTGATCGACGCCGTAAAACGCCTTTTCCTTGTCCTTGCCAGCGATGCGGCTGAAGCCGGTTCCCGGCGCGTCGATGAACACCAGGTCAGTAGCGTCCAGCAAGCTCGCATCATTGTTGACGGTGCGATAGGGCGCGGGCGCGGTGTGGGCGTTGTCTGCGGTTTCCACGCGTACCGGACCGAAAGCGCCCATGTGCAGCCACACGCTGGACGAACCCGGTCCGCCGTTGAACAAGAACGTAATCGGGCGCCCGGGGGCTTTCACACCATCCTTGAAATAGGCGGTGTAGAACATCGACGCTTCCGCCTTGCCCGCCTTCTTGTCATCGTCGTCGGTCGCCGCTTTGGCTTCGAGGGCGTCGGTATCTTCCCAGCCCTTGGCATGAACCACCAGGGTTCCCGCAACGGCGCGATAAGCGATGCGTGCGCCGTTTACGGTGACCGATCCGGTGGACTGCACCGATTCCGGTTGGAACAGCGCCGCGGGCTGGTCGGCGTCCTTCGCCGTGGCATCCGCCTTCCTGCCGGGCGCATCGGCAAAGGCGGCGGGGGCCGTCAGCAACAAAGCAAATGGAACGGCGGCCAGAACAGGCTTCATCTATCGTCTTTCGGGAAAGGGCGACCAGAATTGGAAGCCGCAGGATTACGGGCGACCTTCCGCAAATCAAGCGCTTCGGCGCAAATAATCAACCGGTTTGGCGGAAGCGCGGTTCAGCCCGCCTCCGCCGTGCCATTCCCGTCTTCGATCAAGCCAGCAGTTCGGTCTTGAGCACCTTGCCTGCGGCATTGCGTGGCAGGTCCGGCACCAGCACGAAACTGCGCGGCACTTTGTAGTTCGCCATGTTCTGCCGCGCCCAGGATGAAAGTTCGTCCGCCGTCACCGCCGCACCGCTACGCGCGATGACATAGGCACGACCGACTTCGCCCATGCGTTCGTCCGCAACGCCGATCACGGCGGCCTGCGCGACCGAGGGATGGGCATTTAGCAGCTTTTCCACTTCGGCCGGATAGACGTTGAACCCACCCGAGATGAACATGTCCTTCTTGCGATCGGTGATCGCCAGATAGCCGCGCGCATCGATGGTGCCGATGTCGCCGGTGTGCAGCCATCCCTCGCTATCGATCGTCTCTGCCGTAGCGACAGGATCATCGAGATAGCCGCGCATCACGGCATGGCCGCGCACCAGGATTTCTCCCGCCTCGCCCGGTGGGAGGTCTTGCCCGGCATCGTCCACGCAGCGCACTTCAATGCCCGGCAGCGGATAGCCGCAAGTGTGGGCAATCGTCTCCGCATCGTCGCCCTGCCTGGTCATCGCGATGGCCCCACACTCGGTCATGCCATAACCGTTGACGACATTCGACATGCCCAGTTCGCCGCGCATCCTCTCCACCAAGACCGGCGGCACGGGCGCCGCGCCGGTCACCGCGACACGCAATGAGGAGAAATCGCGCGGCCTGTCGCCTGCCAGTTCCTGCAACAGCGCCTGGTAGATCGTCGGCGGGCCGGGGATGAAGCTGATCTTCGCGGTCTCGATCAGGCGGACCATCTCACCCACGTCGAATGTCGCCATCGGCACGATCGTCGCGCCGCGCAGCAGACAGGGCACCCAGCCCGCCTTGTAGCCGAAGGTATGGAAGAACGGGTTGACGATCAGGTAGCGGTCGCCCTCCCGCAGGTCCACTCGGACGGACCAGTCGCCGAAGATCTGGATCGCCTGCCGGTGCGCGGTCAGCGCGCCCTTGGGGCGGCCGGTGGTGCCGGAGGTGAAGATCACGTCGCTGATATGATCGCCCGTCAGGCGAGCCATTGCGGCGTCGACCGCCGGGTCTTCCGCGCCGCTACCCCGCGCGACGAAGGCGTCCCAGCCGCTGTCGATGCGGACCGTCTCGGCAAGGTCGGGCAGATCCTCCCCCGCGATCAGGTCCGCAAAGTCCTGCCCCAGGAAATCGCCCGGCGCGAACAGTATCCGCACTTTGGCGCGGCGCAGAATCTCACCCGCCTCCGCGCCCTTGAAGCGGGTGTTGAGCGGCACCACGGTCGCGCCCGCTACATGCGTTGCCAGCGCGGCCAGGATCCATTCGCGCGTGTTGGGCGCCCAGATCGCCACGCGGTCGCCCTGGCCCACCCCGCTCGCCATGATGGACGACGCGGCTGCGCGGGCATCGGCCCATAGCTCGGCAAAAGTCCATTGCCGATCGCCCACGATCAGCCCCGCGCGATCCGGCCAGCGCGCGGCCGCCGCCGCAGCTGCGCCGGGGATCGTCTCTGGCCAGATTCCCATCTCTTCCGTCATGCCAGCGTAGTCCTCAGGCCAGTTCGAACAGGCCGGCAGCGCCCATGCCGCCCGCCACGCACATGGAGACGACGACGTATTTCACGCCGCGCCGCTTGCCCTCGATCAGCGCGTGGCCCACCAAGCGGGAGCCGGTCATCGCGAACGGATGACCGATAGCGATGCCGCCGCCGTTGACGTTCAGCTTGTCCGGATCGATGCCCAGTTCGCGCTGGCAATAGATCGCCTGGCTGGCGAAGGCCTCGTTGATTTCCCAAAGGCCGATATCGTCGATCCTCAGGCCATTGCGTTCCAGCAGCTTGGGAATCGCAAAGACCGGGCCGATGCCCATTTCGTCCGCACCGCAGCCCGCGACCTGGAAACCGCGATAGAGGCCCAGCACCGGCAGACCTTCTTTCTGCGCAGTCGCAAGATCCATGACGATCTGCGCCGATGCACCATCCGAAAGCTGGCTGGCATTGCCCGCCGTCACGTGGCGGCCTTCTTTCACGACCTGGCCGTTCTTGAACACCGGCTTCAGCTCGCTCAGCTTCTCGAACGTCGTGCCGGCGCGGATGCCTTCGTCCTTTGCTAGCAGGACCTCTTCCTTGCCGGTTTCGTTGCCCTCCTTGTCGAACAGCGCCTTGGTGACCGCGATCGGCTCGATCTCGGCATCGAAGCGCCCTGCTTGCTGCGCGGCGGCGGCGCGCTGCTGGCTGAGCGCGGCGAAACGGTCCTGATCTTCGCGGCTGACGCCGTAGCGATCGGCCACGATCTCCGCCGTCTCGATCATCGCCATATAGGCGTAGGGATCGTGCTCCTTCACCCATTCCGAACGGTTGCGGAAGTTGGGATAGTGCTTGTCGATCGTCAGCGAGACGTTCTCTGTGCCGCCCGAAAGCGCCACGTCGATCTCACCGGCGATGATGCCCCGCGCCGCGAAGGCCAGCGCGTTCAGGCCGCTGGAGCACTTGCGGTCCATCGCGAAACCGGCGGTCGTGTCCGGAAGGACCGAACCGTGCACGGCAAGGCGGCCGATGTTGTAGCTTTGCGTGTTCCACTGGTTCGCGCAGCCCATATAGACGTCGTCCACGCGGGCGGGATCGATCCCGGCGCGGGCGATGGCGGCATTCACGACATGGGCGGCCATGCGCGGCGCCTCGGTATCGTTGAACGCCCCGCGATAGGCCTTGCCGACGCCGGTACGGGCCGTGGAAATGATAGCGGCTTCGCGCATTGTCTCGATATCCTCTCAGGTAAATCCGTGCATGTTTTCAGGGCCCCAGAAGGCCCGCATCTCGACGACCTTGCCAGCATCGTCGAAGCGGAACGTGTCGATCACGTCGATCCGCTTGGCCGCCCCCTCCCACTGGAGGTGGACGGAAAAGGGGAAGACCGCATAGTCGGCGACCACGCGCATCGGCCCTTCCAGCTTGAGCTTGGCGCCCGTCGCCATCGAACCTTCGTAGAAGGCGCGGATCGCGGCGAGCCCTTCATGGCGGGGCGATCCTACCGGGTCTTCAACGGTGGCGTTGTCGGCATAGAGCGCAGCCACGCGGTCCGCGCTGCCGACTTCGAAGGCCGCCACGTATTCGTGCACGGCAGCTTCCATTTTCTTGGGATCAGGCATCGTTCTCTCCTTACGGGTAGTATCGGCTGATGGTGTCGATCACGAGCGCGGGCTTGTCGCCGCCCTCCACCTCGACCGTGACGCGCAGGGTCGATTGCACCGCGCCCTTGATCTCCTCGACCGCGACGATCTCTCCGCGCGCACGCAGTCGCGATCCGACGAGGACCGGAGCGAGGAACCGTGTGCGGTCCATCCCAACGTTCACACCGGCGGAAAACCCGCGCACCTCGATCATCTGCGGCAGGAACATGTTGACGAGGCTGAGCGTCAGGTAGCCGTGGACGATCGTGCCGCCGAACGGGCCTGCCCTCGCGCGCTCCACATCGACATGGATCCATTGGTCGTCGCCGGTCACTTCGGCAAAGCGGTTCACGCGATCCTGATCGACGGCGAACCATTCGGTCGGCCCCAGTTGCGTGCCTTCCGCGCCGATGAGTGTGGCAGGTGTTTCGAAGATGAGCGGCCCGCTCATGCGTGCTGGCTCGACACCGGCACGATCTCTCCGGTCATGTAGGAGGACAGATCACTGGCCAGGAACAGCATCACGTTCGCCACTTCCCAGACTTCTGCCGGGCGTCCGTACGCCTCTCGCTTGACCAGTTCGGCCAGCGTTTCCTCGGTCGTCACTTTGGCAAGGAACGGGTGCATGGCGAGGCTTGGCGCCACCGCGTTGATGCGCACGCCGTGCTCCGCCGCTTCCATCGCGGCACAACGGGTGAAGGCCATAACGCCGGCCTTGGCGGCGGCATAGTGTGCCTGCCCCTTCTGTGCGCGCCAGCCGAGCACGGAAGCGTTGTTGACCATCACGCCCCGGTTCGCTCCATACATCACCGGCAGAAACGCGCGGGTCATGCGGAACAGCGACGTCAGCGTCACGTCCAACACGCGGCTCCACTGGTCGTCGGTCATGTCGACCACGTCGACCTCGCCGCCCAGCCCGGCGTTGTTGATCAACACGTCCACCGAGCCGAGCCGCGATACCGCCGCATCGCGCAGCGCCTGCACCTGCTCCTCGACGGTCACGTCGCAGACGAACGTTTCGGGCCGCGCGCAGCCGACTTCGGCGGCAATGCGGTCGGCGGCCTCGCCAAGGCGGCGCTCATGAAAATCGCTGATCAGCACACGCGCGCCCTCCTCGGCGGCACGCTTGGCGATGGCGAAGCCGATGCCGGTGCCGGCGGCGGCCGTGACCACCACGGTGCGGTCCTTCAGAAGCCCGAGGGGCGCGGGATAGGCAGGAACGGGAACAGTCACAGGTCACCTCTGGGTTCTTTGGGCAAGCCGAGGCCGCGCTCGGCGATCAGGTTGCGCTGGATCTGGTTGGTGCCGCCGTAGATCGTGTCCGAGCGGCTGAAGAGGAACAGGTTGGGCAGCATCGGCCATTCGTAGTCATCGCCCGGCGCGATCTCTCCCGCCTGACCGAGGACATCCATGGCCAGTTCCCCTAGGTTGCGGCGCCAGGTGGCCCACTGGATCTTGTAGGTGAGCGCGGCGCCGTCGATGGCGGAATGATCGGCGTTGGAGAGCATCCGCAGCGCGCCATAGCGCATGAGGCGAAGACCGATCTCCGCCTCCGCCACGCGCTGGCGGATCACCGGATCGCGGTCCTTTCCATTGGTGCGGGCGGCAGCGATGATGCCGTCCAACTCGTTGCGGAAACCCATTTGCTGGGCCAGCGTCGATACGCCCCGCTCGAAGGCGAGCAGGCCCATGGCCACGCGCCAGCCATTGCCGGGCGTGCCGATCAGGCTGTCCGCCGGGCAGCGCGCGTCGGTCAGGAAGGTTTCATTGAACTCCGCCTCACCGTTCATCTGGCGGATCGGGCGAACTTCGATGCCCGGCTGGTTCATTTCCATCATCAGGAAGGTCAGGCCCTTGGGCCCTTTCGATCCTTCCTCGCTACGCGCGATGACGAAGATCCAGTCGGAAAAATGAGCAAGGCTGGTCCAGACTTTCTGGCCATTGACCACCCATTCCCGTCGTCCATCTGCAGCGCCGTCCAGCCGCGCCTTGGTGCGCACGTTGGCAAGATCCGATCCGGCATTGGGTTCGGAATAGCCCTGGCACCAGATCGCGGTGCCATCGGCGATGCCGGGCAGGAAGCGCGCCTTCTGCTCCTCCGTCCCGAACGCAAGGATCGTCGGCCCAGCGAGTTCGACGCCGATGTGGTTGATGCGGCCCGGCGCACCGGCGCGGGCATATTCCTCCGCGAAAATCACCTGCTGCGCCAGTGTTGCGCCGCGGCCGCCCCATTGCTCCGGCCAGCCGATGCAGGACCATTTGTGCGCGGCCAATTGCTGTTCCCACTCGCGCCGACGCTCGACCTTGGAGACGAGGTTGGGAATGCCGCGAATATCGGCGAAGGGCCCCGCCATCTGCGCCTGCAACCATTCGGCGCACTCGCTGCGAAAGGCCTCGTCCGCCTTCGAAAAGCCCAGTTTCATGCGGGTTCTCCCATGACGAGGCGCGCCACTTCCTCACGGTGCCACTGGCTGTCGCCGTAGAGCGTGACGATCGATCGGGCGCGCTTGAAGAAGAGGTGTGCGTCATGCTCCCAGGTGAAGCCGATGCCGCCGTGAAGCTGGATCATGTTGCCCGCGCACATGCGGTAGGTGTCGGCGCAAAACGCCTTGGCGGAATGGAGTGCCAGCGTGGCCTCATCATCCTGCTCATCCACCGCGCAGGCTGCCCAGAAGACAGCCGAGCGCGCCTGCTCGATCTCCACCATCATGTCTGCAAGGCGGTGCTTGTAGGCCTGGAACGAGCCGATCGGCCGGCCGAACTGGACGCGCTCCTTGGCGTATTCAACCGTGCGATCGAGGCTGGCCTGCGCCCCGCCCAAGGCTTCGGCGGCTAGGCAGATCCAACCCGCAGCTTGAAGACCTTCGATAGCGGCCGCGCCGTTTTCCAACACTTTGGCGGGGGTGCCCTCAAGCGCCGCCGTCGCGAGCGGACGCGTTTGATCCATGGTGACGTGTGCGGTGCGGGTAACGCCCTCGCCGCTCAGGTCGACCAGCCAGGCCTGTCCACCAGCGTGAAGCAGCAGGACATCGGCCATCGCACCATGCGGAAGATAGGGGATCGTGCCGCTGACGGCGCCATCCACCACCTCGAAAGCAGCATCCCATGCGGCCGTCGCGATCAGTTCTCCGGCGGCAAGGCGCGGCAGCCATTCGGCCTTCTGCGCTTCCGATCCGCCGCGTACGAGGGCCTCGGTCAGCATGGCATGGCCCAGCAGCGGCAGCGCGGCGACTTGCGCGCCTGCCGCCTCCGCAACCACGGCCAGTTCCACCATGCCAAGCCCGGCCCCGCCGAAGTCCTCAGGAATGCCGATCCCGGCAAGCCCCAGTTCCCCGGCAAAGGCGGACCACAACGCGCGGTCGATACCGTCACTTTCCATCGCCGCGCGGGTGCGCTCGCTGGTGGCGTTTTCGGCGAAGAATGCGCGGACGGTGTCCGCGATCATCGCTTGTTCGTCGGTCAGGGCGAATTCCATCGCGCCGTCTCCCTCAGGCGCCCCAGACCTTGCGCGGCGCAGCGCGCTCGGCCAGCAGGCGGTCCACTTCCGCGCCCACCTGCGAAGGCAGCCAGCGCGCCGCCTGATCGACGAAGGGCCCTTCGCGCCAGCCCTGCTCGATCATGATCTTGCCGCCTTCCAGTTCGAAGACGCAGCCGGTGACATGCGCGCTTTCCGTCGATCCCAACCACACCACGGTGGAGGCGACGTTCGCCGGGTCCATCACATCGAACGTGGCTTCCTGCGTCGCCATCTTGTCGGCAAAGGCCTGCTCGGTCATGCGCGTGCGAGCCGAGGGTGCCAGCGCATTGGCGGTAATGCCATAGCGGCCCAGCTCGGCCGCCTGCACCAGCGTCAGCGCCGCAATTCCGCCTTTTGCGGTCGAGTAGGCGGCCTGCGCGATCGAGCCCTGCAGGCCCGCGCCGGATGAAGTGTTGATGATCCGCGCATCGATCGGCTTGCCCGCCTTCTGCTGGCCGCGCCAGTAGTCCACCGCGTGGCGCGAAAGGCAGAAATGGCCGCGCAAGTGGACGTGCATGGTCGCATCCCACTCTTCCAGCGTCGCCGAGACGAACATGCGATCGCGCACGATGCCGGCGTTGTTGACCACGACATGAAGGTCCCCGAACGCGTCCAGAGCGGCACCTACGATGCGCTGGGCGGCATCCCAGTCGGTAATGTCCTCGTAATTGGCCACGGCCTTGCCGCCGGCGGCGCGAATTTCCTCCACCACGGCGTCGGCGGCGCTGGTGTCGCGTCCATCACCGCCCAGCGAAGTGCCGATGTCGTTGACGACGACGTTGGCCCCCTCCGCCGCGAAGGCGATTGCGTAAGCCCTGCCCAGGCCGCGCGCGGCGCCGGTGATGATGACGGTACGGTTGTCGCAGATACCCACGAAAGTCACTCCTGTTCGATGGTTTGCGCCGCGCGAGCTTCGCGCAGGGCGGCGGTGCGGCCGGAAAGGCGCACGGCAATGGCTTCCGACGCCAGGCGGCGGCGGTCGGGTTCGGGGGCGGAAAGCGGCGTGACTTCGACGATCCCGTCCAGCGCCTCACGCGTAAGGCGCTGGTATTCGCCGTGCCCGTCGTTGCGCCATGTCACCTGATGCGGTTCGAAGGTGCGCACGACCTTGGCGGGGTTTCCGGCGAGCAAGCTGCGCGGCGGCGTTTCGGTCTCGGACTTTACCAGCGCCAGCGCACCGATGAGGTTTTCGGGGCCGATCACCGCCTCGTCCAGCACCACCGCGTTCATGCCGACCAGGCTGTTCTCACCGATCTCGCAGCCGTGGATGATGGCGCCGTGCGCAATCGTCGCGCCCCGGCGGATTACCGTGTCGCGGTTGGAATTGGCGTGGATCGTCACGCTGTCCTGGATCGAGCTGTCACCCTCCACCACGATGCGGCCGAAATCGCCGCGTAGCGAGGCGCCCGGCGCGATGAAGCAGCCGGGGCCGACGATCACATCCCCGATCAGCGCGGCCAGCGGGTGGACGTAGCTGGTCGGATCGACGACCGGCACGATCCCCTGATAGGCGTAGCAGGGCATCGTCAGAGCCGCTCGATGATGGTGACGTTGGCCTGCCCGCCGCCTTCGCACATGGTCTGGAGGCCATAGCGGCCGCCAGTGCGTTCCAGCGCGCCGAGCAGCGTGGTCATAAGCCGCACGCCGGTGGCGCCGATGGGATGGCCCAGCGCGATGGCGCCGCCCTGCACATTCACCTTCTCATGCGGGATGCCCAGTTCCTGCATCCAGGCAAGGGGGATAGAGGCGAACGCTTCGTTGCATTCGAACAGGTCGATGTCCTCCACCCGCATTCCCGCCTTGGCGAGCGCGTACTGCGTTGCCGGGATCGGCCCGGTGAGCATCCACACCGGGTTCGCGGCGCGGACCGAGAGGTGATGAATGCGCGCGCGCGGCGTGAGGCCGTGCTCCTTCACTGCTCGCTCGCTCGCAATCAGCATCGCGGCGGCCGCGTCGCAGTTCTGGCTGGCGACGCCGGCGGTGATCGCGCCGCCCTCGCGCACCGGGTTCAACGCGGCGAGCCCTTCCAGCGTGGTGCCCGCACGGATCGTCTCGTCCTTCGCCAACCCTTCGAACGGCGCAACCTCCCGGTCGAACCAGCCGGCATCCCACGCCGCCTGCGCGCGCTGGTGGCTGGCAAGGCTGAATTCCTCCATCGCCGCGCGCGAGATGCCCCATTTCTCGGCAATCATCTCGGCCGAGCGGATCTGGTTGACCTCCTCGTCTCCATAGCGCGCGTCCCACCCTTTCGAGCCCTGGAACGGGCTTTCGAAGCCATAGGCCGCCCCCGCGAACATCGCCGCCGAGATCGGGATCGCGTTCATCGCCTGACTGCCACCCGCAACGACAAGGTCCTGCGTGCCGGACATCACGCCCTGCGCGGCGAAATGGACGGCCTGCTGGGATGAGCCGCATTGGCGGTCGATAGTCACGCCGGGAACATGCTCCGGCATGCCCGCCGCCAGCCACGCGGTGCGGCCGATGTCGCCGGCCTGCGGGCCGATGGTGTCGCAGCAGCCCCAGACAACATCGTCCACCAGCCCGGCATCGATGCCGGTACGCTCCACCAGGGCTTTGATCGGATGCGCGCCAAGGTCTGCGGGGTGAACCTGGGCAAGGCTGCCCTTCTTCCGGCCGACCGGCGTGCGGACGGCGTCGACGATATAGGCTTCAGGCATGGGTCATCTCTCTGGTGGCCGCGTCGGCATGGGCTTCGCGGGCGAAGGTCCGGTCGGGACCGACAGGCTGGGTGAACAGGCGCGCGGCGACGCGCGCACGGTGGAACGCAGGCGTGCCCCAGCTCTGGGTCAGCGCCAGCGTGCGCTTCAGGAACAAGTGCGCATCGACTTCCCAGGAATAGCCCATGGCGCCGTGCACCTGGATCGAGGCGCGCGTCGCCTTGTCGGCCGCTTCCAGCGCGACGATCTTGGCGTGGCTGACGCGCGCGCGGGCCTGCACATCGCGGTGACCGATCTCGGCAGCGGCGGCGCGCACCACCGGCCGCGCGAACTCGATGGCGACCTGTGCCGAAGCGAGGTGATGCTTCACCGCCTGATAAGATCCGATCGGCTTGCCGAACTGCTGGCGTTCCTTGGCATAGTCCACCGCCATGTCGACTGCGCGTTGGGCAAGGCCAAGGCCCTGCGCGGCGGCAAACAGCGCCGCGCGATCCAGCGCGAGATCCCAGTCCGCCGGGCCAAGGTCCTCGGCATCGGCCGGATCCCATTCCACGCGCGACAGGCGGCGCAGCGGGTCGATGGTTTCGGCCGAACTCAGACGAACCCGATCGGGCCGCGCAAGGAAGGCATGGCCATCGCGTTCCAACAGGATCGCGGCGGCGCGGCCCGCATCGGCAACTACCGGGTTCAGCGGATGGGCGATGGCAATGGTCGCCGCCGGATCGGCCAGCAGCGGATGATCGGGTGCGAGTGCGGCCAGCATCGGCGCGGCCACGCCGGCGCTTTCCACCAGCGGCTCGGGCAGCGCGACATAGCCTGCCTCCTCCGCAATCAGGGCGAAGTCCAGTTCGCCAAGGCCCATGCCGCCCGCCTCTTCGGGCAGCATGACGAGGGTGAAGCCGTTCTCGACGATCGCGTCCCAGCGGGCGGGATCGCTGTTATCGCCGCGCTCCATCATCTTGCGCCAATGGTCGGGCGTGCAAGTGTCGCCGAGCAAAGTGCGCGCGGTTTCGGCGAACATGACCTGTTCGTCGCTCAGGGTGAAATCCATGGCCGTGCCCTCCCTCAGCGCGGCAGGCCGAGCATGCGCTCGGCGATGATGTTGCGCTGGATCTCGTTCGATCCGGCGTAGATCGGCCCGGCGAGGGCGAAGATGTAATCGTCCAGCCAGTCGTGCTGCCCCGGCTCCACAACCAGTTCGGCCTCCGGCCCGAGGATCGAGAGCGCGGTCTGGTGCAGATGGATGTCGAGTTCGGACCAGAAGATCTTGTTGGTGGAGGCCTCCGGCCCGATCTTCGCGCCCGCCATCAGCCGCGATGCGGTCTGGTAGATCGACAGCGCGTAGGCATCCGCGTTCATGTAGGCGCGCACCACGTCGGCTTCGAGCAGCGGATCGGCGTCCGCCTTGCGCGCCTGCCAGAGATCGGCGAGCGCGGCGGCGGCGACCTGGTATCGCGCCGGGCTGCGCAGCATCAGGCCGCGCTCGAAACCCGCCGTCGCCATGCAGATGTGCCACCCCTGCCCCTCGTCGCCGAGACGGTTGAAGGCGGGCACGCGCACGTCTTCCAGGAAGATTTCGGCAAAACCGACATGGCCGTTGATCTTGCGGATGGCGTTGACCGTCACCCCCGGCGCGTCGAGCGGGAAGAAGATCAGGCTCATGCCCTTGTGCCGCTCGCTGCCCGGTTCGCGGAACAGGCCGAAGGCCCAGTCTGCAAAGACCGCGCGGCTGGACCAGATCTTGTGGCCGTTCAGCACATAGTCGTCGCCGTCCCTTGTGGCCGTGGCGCGCACACCCGCAAGGTCGGACCCGGCCTGCGGTTCGGACCAGGCCTGCGCCCAGATTTCCTCACCCGATGCCATCGGCGGCAGGAAGCGCTGCTTCTGTCCGGGGGTGCCGAATTCGATCAGCGTGGGGCCGAGCAGGAAGATGCCGTTCTGGTTGACCCGGCCCGGTGCGCCGGCGCGGTAATATTCCTCCTCGAAGATCAGCCACTCGATCAGGTCCAGCCCGCGCCCGCCGTATTCCTTGGGCCAGGTGACCATGCCCCAGTCGCCGGACTTCAGCGTGCGTTCCCAATCGCGATGCGCTTCGAACCCTTCGCGCGTGGCGTCGAAGTGTTCGAGCGGTTTTGCAGGCACGTTCGCTTCGAGCCAGCCACGCACTTCGGCGCGAAACGCCTCTTGGGCGGGAGTGTAGGACAGGTCCATCAGAACGAGGCCGCCTTACCGGTTTCCACGAAGGCATCGCGCGACTTCTGGCTGTCCTCATGCATGTACATTTCGAGCGTGAAGCCCTGCTCCCAGCGGTAACCGCGATCGACGTCGCGCGCTTCGAGGCCGTTCAACGCTTCCTTTGCGATCACCAGCGCCTTGCGCGACTTGCCGGCGATACGCGCGGCGAAGGCGCGGGCTTCGGTTTCAAGCTGATCGCGCGGGACCACCATCTCCACCGCGCCAAGACGATAGGCTTCCTGCGCGGGGATATCGCCGCCGGTGAAGAAGGCCGCGCGCACCTTGTGGAGTGGCAGCATGCGCGACATGTGGCTGGCCCCGCCCATCGCGCCGCGATCGATTTCCGGCAGCGAGAAATAGGCATCGTCCGCCGCGATGATCGTGTCAGACGCGCCGCAGATGCCGATGCCGCCGCCGATCACAAACTTGTGCACGGCAACCACCACCGGCACTTCCGCCTCATGGATCGCCTTGAACGTCAGGTAATTGCCGCGATTGAGCAGCGGGATGCGTTCCGGGTGGGCCTGCATCTCCTTGATGTCCACGCCGCCGCAGAAGCCGCGCCCATCGGCACGGATCAGGATGCAGTGAACGTCCGGATTGCGCGCCGCCTCATTGATGATCGCGGGCAGGCTGAGCCAGGTTTCGCTGTCGAAGGCGTTAACCGGCGCCACATCGAAGACGATTTCGGCGATCCGGTCCTGAATGGTGCAAGTAATCGGCATGGGTTCTCTCCTCCCCCGGTTTCAGGCCGCGACGGTGGCGGCTGCGGGTACGCCGAGCGCGCTGAGCCTCTCGCGCGCTTCGGCCATGATGCTGTCGACAAGCTGCTGGCAGCTCGGGATCTCGCGGATGCGGCCGCCGACGACGCCGGTGGCCATCACGCCGTTCTCGATATCGCCGTCGATCATCGCCTTCTGGATCAGCATGGGCGTGGTCGCGGCCATCATCGCCTGCTTCAGCGGCATGGCGCCATGCGCGGTCATGCCGCGCGCGCTGCGCATGAAGTCGCCCCACGAAGCACCGGTCTGGCGCTTCATCGCGCGGCCCGCCTCGAACGCGCGCAGCCACATGACGAGCGGGCCGGACTTCTCGATCCGGTCCATCAGCCGCGTGCGCACCATGCGCTGAGGGATGCCGTCCAGCTTGGTGGTGACGACGATGCCGTCGGTGGAAGCCGCCAGATAGGCCGCCTTGGCGCTGTCCGGCACCGGGCTTTCCTGCGTCAGCAGGAAGCGCGTGCCCATGGCGATGCCGACCGCGCCATACGCCAGCGCGGCCACCAGTCCGCGCCCGTCGGCAAAGCCGCCGCTGGCGATCACCGGCACCTGCACCGCGTCCAGCACTTGCGGCAGCAGCACGGTGGTCGGCACCGATCCGGTATGGCCGCCGCCCTCGCCGCCCTGCACGTTGATCATGTCCACGCCCAGTTCGACCATCTTCTTCGCATGCTTCAGCGCGCCGACGGTGGGGATGCAGAGGATGCCTGCGTCCTTGAACGCGGCGATCATCTTGGCATTGGGCCCGCGCCCGAACGAAACGGCGCGCACCTGTTCGCGGTTCTCCAGGATCAGTTCGACGATCTTGTCCGCGCCGGGCTGGAAGCTGTGGAAGTTGACGCCGAAGGGCCGATCGGTTCCACGGCGCACTTCCAGCAGCTTTGTCCGCGCTTCCTCGGGCGTCATTACTGCCGCGCCCAGGAAGCCGAAGGCGCCCGCGTTCGAACTGGCGATGACCAGCGAGGGTTCGGCCACCCAGCCCATCGCGGTCTGGATCACCGGCACCTTGCAGCCGAGGCGTTCGACCAGAATGGTGTGTAGCGGGTCGGTCATCTCAGCCTTCTCCCGCTTGTTTCTTATTGGCCGCCGCCATCGCCTTGCCATCCAGCCCGGCGATAGAATTGCCCTGCACCAGATCGTTCTGGGCGTGGGCGAAGTGGTGCATGTGGAACACGGCATCCATCGCCGTCCGCTTGCCGCGCAGTTCCTCCACGTGGTTGACCGCCTGCTTCGTCAGCCAGTTGCCAAGGCGCGGCTGCGCGGCCAGTTTCGCGGCCATCGACGCCGCTTCCTCGCGCAGTTTCTCACGCGGGACGATCCGGTTGACCATGCCGAACTGCTCGGCCCGCTGCGCGCTCATCCGCTCGCCCAGCAGCAGGAATTCCTTGGCCACGCGCGGCGGCAGTTCGAAGGCGTGGGCGAAGTATTCGACGCCGGGAATGCCCATGCGGTTGACCGGGTCCTGGAAGAACGCGTCTTCCGAAGCGACGATCAGGTCGCAGACCCAGGCCAGCATCAGCCCGCCCGCGATGCAGGCGCCCTGCACCATGGCGACGGTGGGCTTGGGAATGTCGCGCCAGCGGCGGCACATGCCCAGGTACTGCTCCTGCTCACGCGTATAGAGCAATTCGGCCGCCGGCTTGTTTACGTGGCCCGGCACCATCAGCCGGTTGTCGAACGCCTTGTGCAGATCGCGCCCCGGCGTGCCGATGTCATGCCCGGCAGAGAAGTGCTTGCCGTTGCCCGCCAGCACGATGACCTTCACCGCATCGTCCTGCACGGCGCGGTTGAAGGCATCGTCCAGCGCGTAGGTCATCTGACCGTTCTGCGCGTTGTGGAAGTTCGGCCGGTTGAGCGTTACCCAGGCGACCGGGCCGTCCACCTCGTAAAGCACGGGGCTGTCGGTCTCGTAGACGATGTCGACCTTTTTCGGTTCGACCAGATCATCGCTCATGATGCCTCTCCCGATCCCGCTCAGGCCCTGACGGCCGGCGGGTTGTCCTTGATGACGGTGGCGCGGATGTCGTGCGGATCGAGCGCGGCGATCACTGCCAGCGCCTCTGCGTCCGGAAGCGGAGTGGTGCCTATCTCCGGCGCCCGTTCCAGCGCAAAGCCGGTCGCTTCCTGCACTTCCTCGAACGTGACGCCGGGGTGCAGCGAGACGACGCGGATTGCCCGATTGCCTTCAGCGTCGGTGCCGCCGAAGTCCATCACGCAAAGGTTGGTGACGATGCTCTTGAGGTCCACGCCGGAATAATTGCCGCCCGCCACGCGCTTGGCCGGGTTGTAGCCGACGCCGGAGATCATATCGACTTCGCCCGGCACGAAGACGCGGGGGCCATGCGCCGGGAAGAAGAACGAATTGGCGTGGTAGATCGTGTTGCCCGGAAAGCCGCGCACGCCCAGCATCTGCGTCTTGGGCTGGCGATAGGTGCCGCCCATGTACGAGAGGTTGATCTGGCCGAAGCGGTCGAGCTGCGTCGGCGTGACCATCGCATGGCGGCGCCCGGTCCAGACCGCGCTGTCGAAGAAGCGCGAGAACGGCAGATATCCCGCCGGCTTGCGATCGTCATAGGCGCGCGGACCGATCGGCACCGGCTGTTCGACCAGATAGGCTTCGCCATCGGTCATCATCAGTTCGGGGCTGTGCGTCAGCTTGGCGAGCCCGGCGGCAAGCCGGGGCACCGGGCCGACGCCGGTGGCGATCACTTCGCCATTGCCCCGGAATGCCTCCGACGCGGCGAAAATGCAGAGTTCTGCAAGGCTGATCTTCGAGATTGTCGTTACCTGGGTCATCAGAATATCGGAAGCGGGAGAGCCGCCACCGCCTCCTTTCCGCCAATGCTGTCGAGATATCGGGCTTCGTCCGCGCCCACGAAGCGGTCCTGCACCGCGTTCCAGTCGCCGGGATCCTTCGCGGCGGCGGCGTAGGCCTTGAACGCCTTCATGTCCCAGCCGTAGTGCGGGGGCATCGAGCTGGGATGCGCGCCGCCGGGCATTTCGATCACGCCGCTGATGAAGCAGCGCTCGATCAGGTTGTCGCGCGCCTGATCGGGGTAGTGGTCCTCCATGCGGTCCACCAGTTCCTCACAGGACACGAAGGTCTTCGCGGCGGCCTTGGCGAACCACTCGTCGTAATAGGAATCCGGCCCGAAGACATGCACGTTGCCGCGCCAGTCGCTGCGGTTGACGTGCAACAGCGCGACATCGAGCTTGAGCGCGGGCATCGCGATCAGCGTCTCGCCATCCGCATAGGGGCTCTGCACCGTCTTCAGCCCGCCAAGCTCGGCCAGATCGGTGCCCAGCCCCACGCGCGTCGGCAGGAAGGGCAGCCCGAACGCTGCCGCCTTGAGGCCCCACTGGAACATGCCCTCGTCCAGTTCCAGCACTTCGAGCTGGCCGCTCTCGCGGCTCTTGCGGAACCACGGCTCCAGCGGGATCGCATCGAGCGAGACGAAGGCGAAGATCAGCTTCTTCACCTTGCCTGCCGCACAGAGCATGCCGACGTCGGCGCCGCCGTAGGCCACCACGGTCAGGTCCTTGACGTCGGAGCGCAGCAGTTCGCGCACCAGCGCCATCGGCTTGCGGCGCGGCCCCCAGCCGCCGATCCCGACGGTCATCCCGTCCTTTATCTGCGCGACGATCTCCGCCGCGCTCATGCGCTTGTCGAGCATCATGCCCCCTCTTCCTGTTTTTTCTGGTCCTGTTCCTCAAGAGCCTTCTGCCAGGCCCAGACATGGCCCCATTCGCTGGGCACGAGATGCGCGGTCGGCTCCCAGCTGGCGGGGTCGATCACCAGCGGATCGGCGCCGATCTCGAAGTCGAAACCGCCGGGTGACTGCATGTAGAAGCCGAAGGTCTGGTCGTTCACATGGCGGCCGATTGACGCGCTTTCGGGCACCTTCGCCAGGCGCATGCGGTCATGGCATTTGCCGACGTCTGCCTGCGCCTTCATTTCCAGCATCAGGTGGACGCAGCCGGAAGGCGGCATCGGCATCTCGCCCAGCGCGACCGAGTGATGGCGGCCGTTGTCGGCATGCATGAAGGCAAAGCCCATGCCCGGATCGTCCGCCGCATCGCTGAAATGGAAGCGCGGAATGTCGGTGTCGTGGAAACCCAGGCTGCGATAGAAATCGTGGCACTCGGTAAAGTTCGGCGCCGCGAAGACCGCGTGGCCCATACCCATCGCGCCGGTGACGAAGCCGCTGACCCCGGCGGGCGAGACGAATGGCACTTCGTCGCGCACATCGCCGTGGAAGAATTCCAGCCCATTGCCGGCCGGATCGCTGGTGCGGAAGAACGCAGCGACACCGCGCTCCTGCGCTTCGTCCGCCGTGCCGTCCGCGATCGGGCGGCCGGCGGCAGCGACTTTCGCGCGCGCTTCCGCCAGTTCGCCGGCATCGCCCACTTCATAAGCGGCCGCGCGGAAGTGTTCCTTGTCCCCCGTCTCGATGCGGAAGCGGAACGGGCGATCGTCGATCCGGTAGAGGGCGACGCCCTCCTTCCCGCTCGGGGAATGCATCGTGCCGACCACGTCGGCAAGGAATGCGTCCCACTCGGCAAGCTTCGCGGTTTCGATCACCACGTAGCCGAGCGCCTTGATACCCATGACCTTCAGTTTCCTTTCACGAGGTCGAGGAAGTACGGACGCTCGCCGCCCCCATCGACGTTGATGCGCGCGCCGCTGACCCAGCTCGCGAGATCGGAGCAAAGCCAGAGAACCGCGCCTGCGATATCCTCGCCGCGCCCCATCCGGCGCAGCGGCAGTGAGTGGCCGACGGCGGCCTGCGCTTCGGCGCTGCCGTAAGTCGCATCGGTCGTTTCGGTCTGCATCAGGCCCACGATCACCGCGTTCACGCGGATGCCGGCGGGCCCCCATTCCTGTGCCAGGCTTTGCGTAAGGTTCAGCAGCCCCGCCTTCGCCGCGCCGTAGGCGGCGGTCTGCGGAGAGGGGCGAATGCCCGAAACGCTGGCAATGTTGATGATGCTGCCGCCGCCCTGCGCCTTCATCGGCGCATGCGCGGCCTGCGCCATGTACATCGCCGCATGAAGGTTCAGCCGCACGATCGCGTCGAAGAAGCGCGGGCTGGCGGTGGCGGCATCAGCCTGCGGCGAACCGCCGGCATTGTTGACGAGGATGTCGATCCGGCCGTGTTCGGCCACCACCGCATTGATAAGGCCCTGCGCCTGATCGGCCTCGCGAATGTCCGCCGCGTGGAATGACAGCCCGGCGGGCAGCGATTCCGGCGCATTGCGCCCGCACACCACCACTTTCGCGCCGCTGGCCGCAAGCGCCTGCGCCATCGCCAGACCAAGGCCGCGCGTGCCGCCGGTGACGATCGCCACGCGCCCTGAAAGATCGATCTGCTGCCTGCCCTGCACGGCGGCCCTCTCCCTATGATCCCGTTCACTGTTCCGATTGCAAGATTCGTTCCTGCGTCAGATTCGAATTTGGCAATATCGAAAGCGGAATGGGTTTTCAATTGACGATTTGCGTATCCAATGCCATTTCAAATTACGAAGTCAGCGCCAAAGGGTGCAAATTGATTCGAACGAAGGGAGAGATCGCAGACATGGCCAGCGCAGCCTCCGCGCAGTCCGACGCCGCCGTGCCCAGTCCCGAGGAACTGGTCGCCCGTGCACGCGCCATGGTGCCGACATTGAAGGAACGCGCCCGCCGCTGCGTCGCAGAACGCGACGTGCCGGCCGAAACGATGGCAGAGCTTCACGCAGCCGGCTTCTTCCGCATCCTTCAGCCGCGTCGCTGGGGCGGGTATGAGATGCATCCGAATGTCTTCTACGACGTGCAGAAGACGCTGGCCGAAGGCTGCATGTCCACCGGCTGGATGTACGGCGTGGTGGGCTGCCACCCTTACGAAATCGCGCTCTATCATGAGCAGGCGCAGGCAGAGGTCTGGGGCGAGGATACGTCCACGCTCGCCTCTTCCAGCTATCAGCCCGTCGGCAAGGTCACCCCGGTGGAGGGCGGTTTCCGCCTGTCGGGCCGCTGGGGCTTCTCGACCGGATCGGTCCACTGCCAGTGGGTGATCCTGGGCGCTCTCGTACCGCCGAGCGAGCCGGGCGGCGCGCCGGACATGCGCGCGTTCCTGCTGCCGCGCAGCGACTACACGATCGATACCGACGCATGGCACGTCTTCGGCCTTCAGGGCACCGGCAGCCATGACGTGATCGTCGATGACGTGTTCGTGCCGGAATACCGCACGCACCGCGCAATGGACGGCTTCCTTTGCGCAAATCCAGGCCAGGAAACCAATACCGGCCCGCTCTACACGCTGCCCTGGGCGCAAGTGTTCACGCGGTCGGTCTCCACGGCGGCCTTCGGCGGCGCGCGCGCCGCGATCAATGCGGCGATGGACATCGCGCAAAGCCGCGTATCGACCAACACCGGCAAGGCATCGAAGCACGATCCTTTCCTGCTCGCGGCAATCTCGCGCGCGGAATCGGAAGTGACCGAGATGGAGCAGACGCTGCGCCTGACGTTCGAGGATCTAATGGCCCACGCCGAACGGGGCGAGGCGATCCCGATGGAGAAGCGCACCCGCTACGCCTATAACTCCTCCTCGGTCGTGCGCCGCATGGCGGAACTGGTGGACGACATGGTGAAGCTGCTGGGCGGCCGGGCCGTCTACATGTCCAGCGCGATCATCCAGCCCTGGCTGGACCTTCACGCCGGCCGCGCGCACGTGGCCAACGATCCGAACAACCGCACGACCGATTTCGTCGGCGGCATGCTGGGTCAGGCACCCACTTTCACGTTCCTTTGAGGGGAGGCGGCGATGGCTGATATGAAGGAAACGACACAAACGGTTGCGGGCGGTTACGACATTCGCATCCGCGAATTCGGCGAAGGGCCTGCCGTGGTCTTCTTGCACGGCAGTGGGCCCGGCGCCTCCGGCATTTCCAACTTCCGCCAGAACATCGACGCTTTCGTTGATGCGGGCTACCGCGTGGTGCTGCCTGACCTGATCGGCTACGGCACCTCATCAAAACCCGAGGGGATCGACTACACGCTGACACTGTTCGTCGAGACCGTCTACGAGGCGCTGCGCAAACACGGTATCGACCGGGCCTCGCTCGTCGGCAATTCACTTGGTGGCGGCATTGCGATCGAAATCGCAGCGGATCATCCTGAATTCGTCGAAAACCTGATCCTGATGGCACCCGGCTGTATCGAGGAACTGGACGTCTATTTCGCAATGCCGGGGATCGCCAACATGCGATCTTCCTTCGGAAGCCCGGACTTTGCAGAAGCGGACCAGCGCCGGCTGAACGAGAGCCTGGTCTACGACCCCGCGATCATCACCGACGAACTGGTGGCCGAGCGCTATGCCGTTTCGCGCACCCAGCCCAAGGATGTGATCACCCGCATGCGCACGCACAACGTGCGCCCGCGGCTGCCCGAACTGACGATGCCGATCATGCTATTCTGGGGCCGGGACGAGGCATTCATGCCGCTGTCCGGCATCGATTACTTCTTCGATGCCTGCGCCGACGTGCGCTGCGTCACCTTCAGCAAGGTGGGCCACTGGGTTCAGGTGGAGCGCGCGGCGGAGTTCAACCGCTATGCAACGGACTTTCTCGATGAGCATCGCTGAAACCTACGGGCGCGAGCTTTACGAGGCGCTGCGCGAACGCCGCTCCGTCCGTCCGTTGATCGAGCGTGACCCCGCCCTCACCGTCGACGATGCCTATGCGATCAGCCTCGATTTCCTGAAGCGCCGGCAACTGGCCGATGGCGAGAAGGTCGTCGGCAAGAAGATCGGTGTCACCAGCAAGGCGGTGCAGGACATGCTGGGCGTGCACCAGCCCGACTTCGGCTTCCTGACCGACTGGATGTATGTCGAAGGTGATATCGACGTGGACGCCAAGGCCCTGATCGCCCCGCGCGCAGAGGCGGAGATCGCCTTCATCTTGAAGGAAGGGCTCTCCGGCCCCGGTGTCACGGCCGAGCAGGTTCTGGCAGCCACCGAAAGCATCGCGCCCTGCTTCGAGATCGTCGACAGCCGCATTACCGACTGGAAGATCGGCATCATCGATACCGTGTCGGACAATGCCTCCTGCGGAGTCTACGTGCTGGGCGAGGAGCGCCTGGATCCGCGCGCGTTCGATCTTCCCGGCCTGCATGTGGCGGTAACCAAGAACGGTGAGCCGCTGTCCGAAGGCTATGGCCATGCCGTGCAGGGCGATCCCGCGCAGGCGGTGGCTTGGCTTGCGAATACGCTGGGCGCTTACGGCGTCACGCTCGATGCCGGCGACGTGATCCTTTCCGGATCGCTGGTGCCGCTGGCCCCCGCCGCGAAGGGCGACAGCTTCGAAATGATCCTTTCCGACAGGAATCCCGCGGAAGGCGGCAAGGCCATCGGCCGCTGCCAGGCTCGATTTGTTTAAGAATTATCCGCTTTGTGTAAGGACGCAGAATCCATGGCACGCGTGAAAGCCGCGATCATCGGCTCGGGCAATATCGGCACCGACCTGATGATGAAGATGATCAAGTATCCCCAGAACATGGAACTCGTTGCCGTGGTGGGCATCGATGCCAAGTCGGAAGGCCTCGCCATGGCGCGCGAGCACGGCATCGCCACCACGCACGAAGGGATCGAGGGGCTGAAGAAACTGCCCTGCTATCCCGAGATCGGCATCGCCTTCGACGCCACCAGCGCCTACGCGCACAAGGTGCATGACGAGGCGCTGCGCGCAGACGGCATTCAGGTGGTGGACCTTACCCCCGCCGCGATCGGCCCGTTCATCGTGCCGCCGGTCAACATGCAGGCCAATCTGGACGCGCCCAACGTCAACATGGTGACCTGCGGCGGGCAGGCGACGATCCCGATGGTCGCCGCCGTCAGCCGCGTCGGCAAAGTGCACTATGCGGAGATCGTTGCATCGGTCTCCTCTCGCTCCGCTGGGCCCGGCACCCGCGCCAATATCGACGAGTTCACGCGCACCACTTCGCGCGCGATCGAGGCGGTGGGCGGCGCCACCAAGGGCAAGGCGATCATCATCCTGAATCCCGCCGAACCGCCGATGATCATGCGCGATACGGTGTTCACCCTGTCCGAAGGCGCGGACGAGGATGCCATCCGCCAGTCGGTCACGGACATGGTGGCCGAAGTGCAGAAGTACGTGCCGGGCTACCGCCTGAAGCAGGAAGTGCAGTTCGAACGCTTTGGCGACAACAACCCGCTGAAGATCCCCGGCATGGGCGAATTCACCGGCGTGAAGACGATGATCCTGCTCGAAGTGGAAGGCGCGGGCGATTACCTGCCCAGCTATTCCGGCAATCTCGACATCATGACCGCCGCCGCCAAGGCCACCGGCGAACTTCTCGCCGAGCGCCGCATGGCCGCCGCGGCCGCAGCCTGATCCGCAGGAGTTTAGCATAATGGGCAAGTTCAACGTCGATGCGGGCGAGAAGCTCTATATCCAGGACGTTACGCTGCGCGACGGCATGCACGCCATCCGCCACATGTATGGGCTCGACCACGTTCGCGCGATCGCATCCGCGCTGGACAAGGCGGGCGTGGACGCGATCGAGGTGGCGCATGGCGACGGCCTTAGCGGCACCAGCTTCAACTACGGCTTCGGCGCGCATACCGATTGGGAATGGCTGGAGGCCGTGGCCGACGTGCTGGAAAACAGCGTGCTCACCACGCTTATCCTGCCGGGCCTGGGCACCGTGGAGGAACTGCGCCGCGCCTACGACATCGGCGTGCGTTCGGTCCGCGTCGCTACCCACTGCACCGAGGCGGACGTTTCGAAGCAGCATATCGGCATCGCCCGCGACCTGGGCATGGACGTTTCCGGCTTCCTGATGATGAGCCACATGATCGAGCCCGAGGCGCTGGCTGCGCAGGCCGTGCTGATGGAAAGCTATGGCGCGCAGTGCGTTTACGTCACCGACAGCGGCGGCGCGCTGGACATGGATGGGGTGGCCGCCCGCCTTGCCGCTTATGACCGCGTGCTGAAACCCGAAACCCAGCGCGGCATGCACGCGCACCACAACCTGTCGCTGGGCGTCGCCAACTCGATCGTCGCCGCGCAGGAAGGCGCCGTGCGCATCGACGCCTCGCTGGCGGGCATGGGCGCGGGCGCGGGCAATGCGCCGCTGGAGGTCTTCGTGGCCGCCGCCGACCGCAAGGGCTGGAACCACGGCTGCGACGTGATGGCGCTGATGGATGCGGCGGAAGACCTCGTGCGGCCGCTGCAGGACCGCCCGGTCCGCGTCGACCGAGAGACGCTCGCGCTGGGTTATGCCGGGGTCTACTCCTCGTTCCTGCGCCATGCGGAGAAGGCAGCGGAGACTTACGGCCTCGATACCCGCGCAATCCTGGTCGAACTCGGGCGCCGCAAGATGGTGGGCGGGCAGGAAGACATGATCGTCGACGTCGCGCTCGACATGCTCAAGGCTGCACAGGCCTGACGCGCGCAGGTGCTTCCGGCCACCTGCTGGCGGCACCTGCCAACCCGGCACAGCATTCCGCGCAAAGACGGATGCGTGCCACCTGAGAGGATAGCCCGTGGGGAGCAGCATGCCCGAAATCTCGCTACACAAGCCCTTTCCGGCGGCGCAAGTGCCGCACTGGGATCATGAGACCGACGTGGCCGTGGTCGGTTTCGGGGCCGCCGGCGCCTGCGCGGCGATCCAGGCTCGCACAGCCGGCGCCCACGTCATGCTGTTCGAGCGCAATTCGGGCAGCGGCGGCGCCTCCGCCCTGTCCGGCGGGGAAATCTACATCGGCGGCAGCGGCGGCACCGATGCACAGCGTGGCGCCGGGTTCGAGGACAGTACCGAGGATTTCGCCCGCTATCTGAAGATGGCTGGCGGCCCCTGCGCGGATGAGGCGAAGTGCGACCTCTACGCCGACCAAGCGCTGAGCCATTACGAATGGCTGAAGGCGCAGGGCGTGCCCTATCGCGGCAATTTCCTGCCCGGCAAGCACATCGAACCGACCGATGATTCCACGCTGATCTGGTCTGGCAGCGAAGCCGCCGCACCGTTCCGCGACCACGCCAAACCGGCGCCGCGCGGCCACGTCATCCAGCACATGGGCTGGGGCGGCGGACGGCCGCTGGTCGACATTCTGGAGGCCCGCGCACGCGATGTCGGGGTTCAGGTCATGGCCGATTCCCGCGTGATCGCGCTGGTGGAGGAGGACGGGCGCATCGTCGGGCTCGTCGCGCGGATCGACAATGCCAACCGCTTCGTGCGTGCAACGCATGGCGTGGTGCTGGCGACTGGCGGCTTCGCGATGAACCCGGAAATGCTGCGCCGCTATGCCCCGCTCACCAGCAGGATCCACGATCCGATCGGCGAGAAGGACGATGGCACCGGCATCCTGCTCGGCATGGGCGCGGGCGGCGATGCGATCCACATGGACCAGTTCTTCACCACCTGCCCCTGGACGATGCCGGAAAGCCATGCCTACGGCGTGTTCGTCAACGAACAGGGCCAGCGCTTCATCAACGAGGATTGCTACCACGGCCGGGTCAGCCGGACGATGCTCGACCAGCCGGGCAGCAAGGTCTACCTCCTGCTCGACATGGCGCACTTCGTGCAGCCGCTGGACATCGCCCGCATCACCATCGCCGCCACCGGCGAGACCTGGGAAGAGGTCGAAACCGAGCTGGAGATGCCGCAGGGCACGCTGGCGGCGACCATGGCCTTCTACAACCGCCATGCCCACGAGGGCCGCGATCCGCTGTTCGACAAGCAGGCGCCGATCCTGTCGCCGCTGGACGAAGCGCCCTTCGTGGCGCTGGAGCTGAATTTCGACAGCACCTACTTCTCGTTCTTCACGCTGGGCGGGTTGCGCACCGATACCGACGGCCGCGTGATCGGCCGGGACGAACAGCCGGTGCCGGGGCTCTACGCGGCCGGGCGCTGCACTTCGGGCCTGCCGGCATGGGGTCATGGCTATAGTTCCGGCCTCAGCCTGGCGGACTGCACCTTCTTCGGACGGCAGGCCGGCCGCGCAGCGGCGGCGGACGCGACAGTAATGGCAGCGGGAGAACTGGCATGATCCTGAAGGACAAAGTCGTGATCGTCACCGGCGCAGGCCCCGGCATGGGGCAGGCACTGTGCCGCGCCGCCGCGCGCGATGGGGCACGGGTGGTCGTCTCGGCCCGCTCGCGCGATGCGATAGAGGCACTTGCCGCCGATATCCGCAGCGAGGGCGGTGAAGCCATCGCCGTGCCTTGCGACGTTGCCGACACGGCGCAATGCCGCGCGCTGGCGGAGGCCGCGCTGGCCAAGTGGGGTCGCATCGATGGCCTTGCCAACTCGGCCTATTACCACCCGGACTGGCAGCCGCTGGAAACCCATGACATCGACCAGCTCCGCACCGCGCTGGACGTGATCGCGCTGGGCGGCCTGCGCATGGCACAGGCGGTGATCCCGACGATGAAGGCGCAAGGATCGGGCTCGATCATCAATGTCTCCACGCTGGCGACACGGAGGCCGATGCCCGGCGAAGGCGGCTATGCGATGGGCAAAGCGGCGCTGGGTCAGATGACGCGCCAGCTTGCCGTCGAACTTTCGGGAACGGGCATTCGCGTCAACACCGCGCTGATGGGCTGGATGATGGGCGCCCCCTTGGAGGCCTGGCTGGAAACGCTGGGCGACGGTGCCGAGGCCTTCCGCAAGGAACGCACCGCGCAGATCCCGCTCGGCCGCATTCCACCGGATGCCGACTGCGCCAAGGCCGTGCTGTTCCTGTTGTCCGACTATGCAAGCGAGATCACCGGCGCCGCGCTGGACGTGAACGGCGGCGACTGGGTCGCACCTTAAGGAGGCGGATATGTTGCCTGACTGGATCGATCTCGATTGGATGAAGACTGCCCGCTCGCTGGCCGAAGACCCGCTGGAGGGGCTGGATCCTGAAGCAGTGACTGTCAGCGAGACCGTGGAGATCGCCGCCCCTGCCCGCATGGTGTGGCAAGTGCTGACCGATCTCGACGCCTATGCGGACTGGAACCCGTTCTGCGTGCGCGCCCGCTCTACGCTGGAAATGGGCGCGCCGGTGGAGATGGCGCTGGTGAATTATGCCGTGCCCGGCACGCTGCTGCCCAACTGCGAATTCGTCTGCGGTTTCGAGGCAGAGCGGCTGCTCTCGTGGTCGCTGCCGTGGTCGCGCGAATGGCCATACCCCGCCCGGCGCGATCAGGTGATTGCGGAAACCGGAGCGGAGACTTGCCGCTATGCCTCCACCGACGCCTTTCTCGGCATGAACGGCATCCACGTCCACCGCTTCGCCGGCCCCTGGGTCAAGCGCGCGTTCGACGACAGCGCCCGCGCGCTGAAGCTGCGCGCAGAAACGCTCTGGGCCACCTCCAAAGGAAACTGACATCATGGCCATGACACTTCAGCAACTGACCGATCTCGAAGAGATCCGCATGCTCAAGCACCGCTATTTCCGCGGCATCGACACGGCCGACATGGCGCTGCTGGAAGGCCTGTTCACCGACGATATCGCCGTGGACTATCGCGGCGGCGCCTATCGCGTGACGTTTTCGGGCAAGGCGGAGATGATGACCTTCCTGGCCAACTCATTCCACTCGGGCGCGCTGGCCATGCACCACGGGCACAGCCCCGAAATCACCCTGACCGGCGACAATTCGGCTGAGGGCGTGTGGTATCTGGAAGACATCTTCATCGATCTGGAACGCGGCGACCACACCTTCGGCAGCGCGATCTACCGCGACCGCTATCGGCGCGAGGGCGGGCAATGGAAGGTCGCCCGCACCGAGTACGACCGCGTTATCGAGGTGGTCCAACCGATCCGGCCCGATACGCGCATCACCGAGCATATGCTGGCGAAGACCGGCCTGAAGCCGGCGGAGCGCACCGATATCACCCACCTCATCCAATGGGACGAGGTTGCCTGACTTTCGCGGGAGATTGCCAGATGCTTTCACGCGTACCCCTTGGCGGCACCGATCTTTCGGTTAGCCCGCTGTGCTACGGCACCAACATGCTCGGCTGGATGATCGACCAGCCGCGTTCGAACGCGATCCTGGACACTTTCGCCGACCTTGGCGGCAACTTCATCGATACCGCCCGATCCTATGGCGACTGGATGCCGGATGCTCCGGCGGGAGCCAGCGAGCGCGCGGTCGGGGCCTGGCTGAAGACGCGCGAGCGCGGCGACTTCGTCATCGCCACCAAGGGCGGCTTCTTCGATCTTCGTAAAGGCGACTATCGCAACCGCTGCACGCCCGAGGATGTGGCGCAGGACCTGGAACAGAGCCTCGATCACCTCGGCATCGAGACCATCGACCTCTATTTCCTGCACATGGACAATGAGGAAGCGCCGGTCGATGTGATCGTCGAT
>OUNM010357073.1_pt1 | contig 28699 bp, 17 predicted proteins | sample 1769961 | NCBI WGS metagenome assembly OUNM01 (sample SAMEA3914820, study PRJEB12502) | metagenome | biome: forest; material: soil | place: USA | collected 2012-03-12 | depth 0.3 m | reverse complement strand
GGCAATGATTTCGTGATCGGCGCAGCATTTGCGGTCGCGCTGCCATTCCTCGCGTGCGCCGGTGCGACATCATCCTTGTATAGGCGGACCGGCTTCATGCTGTCGGAAATGTCCTATACGCTCTACCTCGTACACTTCCCGATTGGTCAGCGCGTGATCAATCTTGGAGCTCGCTGGGCGAATTCTACCTGGTCAAAATGTGTGTTGTTCTTTATTGCGGTAGGGATTTCGCTGGCGGCGGCGTCCGTCTTCTATTTCTTAATCGAAAGACCAGCTCAACGGTGGGCGCAGAGTCTGCGCTACCGACGGAAACCTGCTGAGCCCGCATCGCCTGTGCCTCTCGAGACTACCGTGACAGGTTAGCATCGCTGCTCTTCTTGTTCGCATTTCTGCGACGAAAGCCGGGGCGTTTTGCCGAAATTCCCCTTGTCTCTGGCGAGCCGCCGCCGCTTTAATCCAGAAGCAGAAGCCGGCTAAACTACGGTTTCCCCTCCCTGTATGCAGGATTCGCCCCAGCTCACGTCGAGTCGGCTTCCCGCCAGAAAACGTCATCGAAACGACAATGGAAAATATTTCAGGCAGAATTGATCCTTCCGGAATATCACGAAGCCCAAATTCAACCATATAGACCCAGTATTTTATTTTCAGATCTTGCGTCATGGAGACAGATTTCACATCGAGTTTTACATCGATTTTCATGTCCTCCAATACGGTGCGCGCTCTGTCGACCATTGATGTCAGTGTCACTCGATCATTCAACGTCGGATCCTCCTTGTCTTCGGGTTTGAAGGCTGCAGCTTGCAATCCCAGGAAGAATTTTTTGTCCTTATACCGGCACTCAAGGCTTACAGTGGGGGTCTCATCACCAAAGCACGCAGCTTGCAAAAAGATTCCGAGACAAATCCAGGCAAGACTGCATCTTTTCATATTCGTGAGTCCGCATCTATCGCGATGTAGTTCCAATGAGGAATAGCGCAACGGCAATAAACACGGCGAAGGCGATCAATTCAACAATTAGTTCGCGTCGCCGGTTTCAACCAGCGCCTCTGGTCATCGAAATAAACTGCAGAAGCGAAACAAGCACGATCACACAACCATAGTAAATGCGTTGAACCCATTCTTCGGAAAACCCCACAAGCAAAAGTAAAAACAACACACCAAACAAGGTCCAACGCGAGCTTTTCGGCATATGCTCCCGGTATGATGTCGGAGGCGCGACCGATGAACTCTTATCGGCTTTCGCGCATGAACCAACCATCCATCTGCAGCACCGAGAGATCCGTGTAATCCATATCGCTGGGTTCACAGATGGCCAAACTGTAGCCCAAGGCTCGCATTCGCTTCAGGAGATCGGGCATGAGGGCTTGACCTTCGTACAGCGCCTCGACGGACATTTCCAGAAGCACGAGCGGGATGGAGACGAATGAATTGGCCGCGCCATCGAGCACCGCATCCTCAAAGCCCTGGGTATCCGCCTTGAGCAGGAAGGGACCGGAGAATTCAGGATGTTCGGCGAGGAAGCCGTCGACGGTGACGACTTTTGCCTCCTCGACCCGGACGACCGCGGAATCCGGATGCGCACTGACGTGCCGATCCGCCACCGGGAGAATCGAGCTGCTCACGGAATTCAGCGAAACATTTATTTTGACCGATCCGGCGGCCGCGCCGACGGCGGCATTGATGCCCAGCCAGCCTGGATCCTTGCCCAGATTTTCGGACAAAACGCGGAACGGCGCTCCCAGCGGCTCAAAGGAGGTGATCCTGCCCTCGTATCCGAGGCCGCGCAGGTAGGCGGCAAATTGTCCGGTATTGGCCCCAATATCGAGCGCATGCCGGATGCCGAAGCGCCGGAGCAATTCGGGCTTTTTCGCTTCGAAATTGAAGCGCGGGTCAAAGCTGACGATGTCGCAGCCGCACGATCGCGCGAAGCTGCGGAGGAGGCTTTTGAGGCGTTTTCGCATGCGGTTTCAGACGGTCACTGGCGGCTCGAGACTCGCTGTCGGCGCAGGCGGAAGATGCCCTGTTTGGTCGGAAGAGGTGGAAGACAGAGGTTCATGCGCCCATGGAAGTGTGCTTTGCGGGCTATTGCAAGGCCATCGTCGATTTGGTCGGATGCTGGTGGGCGAAGTGCGGGATAGGAAGAATAGGAAGTATGGGGTGGATGGGAGAACGTGGAGGCGGCGAGGGTTGCCTCTTCGCGCACAGAAGAACGGGGAGTCACGCCAGCGAGACCACGAGGCCGATGCTTATTCTGAAGAGGACGGACAAACTGCATCGATCTCAACTTGCCCACTCCGAAAGCGGTGCAGGACCACCGCACCAAAAACCTCGCGGTACTACACCCTGATTTATCAAACTGAGGGCTTTGGGTGAAAGACAGCTGCTTTGATTGTTAGGTGAAAATCAGGCTAATTCAGATTCTGTGGGTGGTGGCGCCGGCCCGCGGACCTGCCGATCCCCCCCGCCGTGCGAATTGGAAATTCGCTCCTTGGCGCGTGGCGAATCTGGAGATTCGTCACAAGCGTTGTTTGATATCTGCTTTAATCACTCTCTGAGGAAGGCGATCGAGCTGCTGCTTGACGCAGTTCGCTCGAAGAGCTGCCCGCGTCTTTTCTGACGCTTCCGCGCCAAGCGGACGAGACGTCCGCGGTCCCAGGAATGCCGCCGAATGCACTCTTGCTTGATGGCGCGCGACGCTATGCCAACTTTTCAGCTCCCGGCGATTCACTGGTTGCCTGAGCCAATTGTAAGATGCCACCGAGCGGGATGCTGACCCAGGCGGGGCGATTGTTTAACTCGTAGAAGACTTCGTAGATGGCTTTTTCGAGGAGGAGGGCTTGCAGGAGGTTGCGACGGGTTTCTTCGGACGGAAGGAAGCCGGCGCCGGCGGCGGTTTCCAGCCAGCCGTCGAGGAATTGGCGGCACACATAGGCAGACCAGTGTTCCCCCCAGGCAGCGCGGCCCGGAGTGGATTCACCAGACATGAGGGCGCTGTGGGCGGCATAGTGGAAGGAGCGCAACATGCCGGCGACGTCACGCAGCGGGGAATGTTTGCGCCGACGCTCGGCGAGGCTGCGCTGCGGTTCACCTTCGAAGTCGATGATCATGAAATCGGCGCCGGTATCGAGCACCTGGCCGAGATGGTAGTCACCGTGGGTGCGGGTTTTCAGGATCCGGATGGGGTCGGTGACAAATGTCGCCGTTTGGGAGGCAAGGGAGGGCGCCGCAGCCAGGACTTGCGCGGCGAGATCGGCGACGCGGCCTTGAAATTCGGTCTGCTTTTTCGCCAGCGAAGCGGCGAGCTTTTGGAGGCCGGCACGATTGGCGTCGGCCAGGTGCTCGAGGTCGCCGCGCGTGGAGGGTTCGGGGGTGAAATCCGGATCTTCGGTTTCCTGGGCCAGCGCGAGGTGCATTTGGGCGGTGCGGGCGCCGAGCTGGCGCGCGCGCGTTCCGAAGGGGCCGACCAAGGCGGTGAGCGGGGTTTCGGCAGGCTGGGGTCCGAGGAGCGGCAGCAGCAGGATGCGCTGGGGATCGAGGTCTGGGGCTGCGGTCCGAGAGTAGAAACTGGCGACTTCGCGCTGGGTGAGCGACCAGGCGTCGCCTTGGTTGGGCACGAGTTGCTGGGCCAAGGCGAGCACCCGCGGTTCGCGGCCAGGAGCGCGCAGCTCGAGGGCGCCGAGGAAGGGCGGCGCGCCGGTGAAGCCACGGCGCTCGGTGAGGCAACGGGTGATTTCGACGTCGGGATTCATCCCCTCTTCCAGTTTGCGGTAGAGTTTTACGAAGATCTCTTCGCCGAAGATCATGGAGGAGTTGCTTTGCTCGACGCTCAGAACGCGGGAGGGCAATGAGGCCTGGACGGAATTCAGACGTCGCCCGCGTACTCCGGCGATGCTGGCGCCGTCGGCGCTGGGGCAGATGTCTTCGGTGGACATGAGGCGCAGAAGTTCGCTACGGAAGCGCTCGCTGACGGTGGCGTCGTAAACGGCGACGCCGAGGTTTGTGACGAGGTCGGGTTGCGAATCGGGTGAAAATGCGGCGGCGGCTTGGACACCCAGGGGCAACAAGTAAGTTTCGTCGGCGCCCTCGACGTATTCCACGCGAATGCAGGCCAGGAAAAACTCTTCGCCGGCGATAGGAAGCGGGAACCATTCGGCGATGGACATGCGCCGGACGGTGCGCGCTTTGCCGGCGAACCAGCGGCGGGTGGGGAGATATTTGGGGAGGATCTCGCGCTCCAGGGTGTCGCGCAGCTCGGGACTCGCGAGGGTTGGCGAGGCGGAAGAAGGTGGGTGTGCGAGCTTCATTTCCATGATTCGGGGCAGCGGGGCGAGGCGGTTGGACTCGCGGGGAATTTAAGGGTTCCCGCGGAGGCGCTGAGACGCAGAGATTTTTGAGAGATGACAGTCGTGGATTGACGGGCGGCAGCGGGCACATATGGGACCACGCACGGTTGGAGGACCTTCGAAACGATTTGGAAACGTGCATTCGGAGAGGCCTTTGTGGAGAAAATCTCACACGAAGACACGAAGGCGACCCGCAGACTCACCGCTCCCTCCCACAGACGTTCCACTCCCACCCGCGGACACCCCCGCCTGGGGAGCAGGAGTTCCCCTCCTTGGCCCGTGACGAAGCTGGAGCTTCGCACGAGCGCACATCAATGTGCGCCGATTTGCTTACGGCAGGCGCAGGTCGTAGGTCAGCAGATCCCGGTGGAGTTTTCGGCAGGGTGGTTGATCGAGGGACGGAGCCCGCTCAGCGGGGCAAGGCTCGAAAATGCGGCGATTGGAATCGAGGCGATAAGTGGCGACGGGACGGCGCTTGCGGTCGGTGATGGAGACGAAGAGCGGGATGTGCGGGGCGATGCCGGGGTGGAGCGAGGGATAGAGCGCGGTGCGGCGGTAGCGCAGTCCGGCGCCGGCTTCTGTTCCGGGGAGTTTGATCAATTTCAGCTCGCGGCCGTGGACGTAAACGCGGTGGCCGGTGAATTCCTTGCCGGCGGCAAATTCCAGGCGTTCGATGGACGTGTCAACAAAGCGGCTGGTGTTGCCGCCTTCCAGGGGTGTTTCACAAAGCAATGGCCAGCCTTCCAAGCCGCGGCGCACGACCAGAGCGCCTTCGCCAAAATCCAGCACCGTTGGAAAACGGTAGTTCCAAATCTTGAGAAAGATCTCGTCGTCCAATTTCAGCCCCGCCTCGGCCAGATGCTGCAGCACCTGGCGGAAGTCTTCCCAAAGCGAACTCGGAAGGAAGAAGCGATCATTCAAGGCCGCGCCATGATCGACGAGCGGGCGATCGTATTTCTCCTCGAGGAGAGAGGCGGCCAGCGCGACCCAAAGGAGCCCGATGGCAGACATCCACTCGGCATGCGGCAACGATTCGATGGCGCGGAATTCGATGAGCCCGCGGCAGCCGCCGTCCCACGCGGCATTCCAAAACTTGTCGAAACTAATCTCGCTGCGGTGGGTATTTCCCGAGCGATCGATATGCAGATGGCGCAGCGTCTCGCTGATGAGCGCGCGGTGATCCTGGCCCTCCGGGAGCGACTCCAGAAACTGGTAGGCCATCTCCAGATCGTACAATTCCCGCGTGCATTCATCCGGCCGCGGGGCCTGCGAGGAGGCGCCGACATAGACGCCGGTAAACAAGTAAGACAGCGACGGGTGATGCTGCCAGAAACGCAAAATGGAAGTCACCCAATGCGGATGGAAAAAGAACGGATTCTCGGCGAGCGACGGGCCGCCGAATAACAAATGATTGCCCCCGCCGGTCCCAAAGGTTTCGTCCGGAGAAAATTGTTTGTAAGAACGCAGGCCGACTTTTGCGCCGCAAGTCTCCAGCTTCTCCAGCCACCAGGCATATTTCTCGACGCTCTCGCAAGGCGGCAAGTTGATCTCGATCACGCCGGGATCGGGCGTCACGGAAAGCTTCGACCAGCGCTTGGCTTCGTCATCGGGCACGTAGCCTTCGAATGACGGCATGCCCATCCCGGATTCTTCGGCCGCAGTCAATAATACCGCGAGGAGATCCAAAAACGGGGCCTGCAGAAGCGGCGGGATGAAAACGTGCACGCCATTCTCCTTCAATTCCACGACCAGCGCGCGCCGCAATGCGTCCGGCGGCAGAAACTGCAGCGGCAAGCGCAAGCCGGCCGGTCCATCGGTATTCATCAGGTTCCACCGTGCGCCTTCAGCCAGGCGCCAGGTTCCCGTGAACCAGCGGGCGCCGTCGTGATCGAGCGGGAGTGCCCAGGCTTTCGGCTTCTCGGCTTCCACCTCAAACAAGTTTTGCCAGGCCCCTTTGACCTTGAGCTTTTTCGAAATGCTCCGCTGATATCCTGCGATTGACGCCCCGTTTACCTTCCTCCCGGGCGCCGGCGGCGCCAGCGGCGTGCCGTCGCGATTCGCGACAAGATGGATGGCCCAGCGTGGATTGGGTTCACCTGGATAATATTTACCCGGAGAAAGGATGCGTAGCGCCCCCGGTGTTGCATCCTCCAAGAGGGCCTGGGCTAGCGCCTCGGATTTGCGCAATTTATCCGGCCCCAGAGCCGTGATGCTCCATTCCTGGCCGGAAGGGTCCACCGGCACGTAGCTCGGTTCGCCGCCGATGGTAAGATGAACGCCCAGGCCGCGCAGGCGCTTGGCTACGGCTTCCGCCAGCGCGGGGAAGGAATCTCGACGGGTTGATTTTCGCATGAGCTAGTTAGTTAACCGGGGCCGGCCGACCCGATTTCCAAGGCCGCAGACATACTGGAGGAAACCGGGATATTCGAATAATAACTGCCGACGATCGGCGCGATATCGGCGGCGCACAAGCCGACGGCGGCGGTCACATGACAGTGATTGCAAAAAGTTCCATTGGTCGGATCCAGGCCGACCCAGCCGGCGCCGGGGAGAAACGCCTCCGTCCAGGCGTGGAGCGCGCCTTCGGCATAGCGTTCACCGCCGCCGGATTCCAACAGGTAGCCGCTGGCCAGGCGCGCGGCGATTCCGATGGAGCGCAGCGACTCGGCGAGCAGGACCGCATAGTCGCGACAGGCGCCGCCGCCAGCCGCGAGGGTTTCGCGCGCGGTGCGCGCAACTCCCTCCTCGCGACGTTCGTAGCGCAGGTTGTCATGGATCGCGCGATTCAACTCGACCAGTGTGGACACCGTAGGGCCGGGCTCCAATTTCCAGAACGGCAAACTCACGGGCACTTGGCCGGATTTCAGATAAGGATCGAGCACCGCGCGCTCGTGCGCCTCATAGGTAAAAGGCAGCTGCGCCGCGCGCAGATCCAGGATGAAGTGAAACGCATTGAGCTCCTGCACGTCGAGATCCAGCTCCAGTCGCGCCTCCAGGCTTGGTGACACCTCGGGATAAAAGGCTTGCGCGACGATGTTATCAAACAGATCGCGGCGATACTGCACGTCGGCCTGGCCATTTGTCTGGAATTCCGCGCGCTCCACCTTGAGATGCAGGTCAGGCTTTGGAAAGAGACGGAAAGTATGGGGTGAGAGACTGACTGCGGAGCCGTAGCGATACTCGGTGCGATAGCGGATTTTCAGCTTCATTTCCTTAACCGCTCGATGAGCACTTTTACCGTCATCTTTTGTCCGCCGGAGCCTTTAAATGTACCGCGCAAAGGGGCGGCATCGCGCGAATCGCGGCCATAGGAAACCGATACATAGCGATCGTCGCACCACTGGCGATTCGTAGGATCGAGCGCGACCCAGTGCATGCCGGGCGTGAGGACTTCGACCCAGGCATGCGTGGCAAAGGCGCCGACGAGGCGCTTGCGGGCGCCGGTCTCGGTCGGCGTCGCCGCTTCGATGTAGCCGCAGACATAGCGCGCAGGCAGACCCGCCGTGCGCAGGATGCTGAGGGCCACGTGCGCGAAATCCTGACAGACGCCTTTCCGATGTTTCCAGATGGCGGTGAGCGGAGTCGAGTTATCCGTCTCGCCTTTGGCGTAAACGAAGCTGTCGTGAATGGCTTCGTTCAGCTTTGGCAGGGCCTGGCCCAGCGAGATCGGGCCGGATAGATAACGTTTGGCCCACTGCACGGCATGACGACCGATCTGCACGATCTCCGTCGGCTGCAAGAAGTCGAAGTAATCGCAAAGACTGGAGGAAAAGATCTGCCGCGCCTCCTGCACCGTCTGCTCCAGGCTTTGCGCCGGGAGCTGCAGAGGCTTGGTGCTGACGACGACTTGATTCTTCACGAGCAGCTTCTGGTGCCGGTAGGGCAGCGAAAAGACGTGGACCTTGTTGCCGTAATGATCGACGTACTCCGACATCTTCGTCGCGGGATCGATGACCACTTGATGACTGATCACCGTTTGATTCGGCAACGACGGCGGGGTGAGCCGGGCTTCTCCATAGGCCTCGGCTGCGGAGTGCCCATAGCGGTAATTCGTGGTATGGGTGATCTTATATTCCATGGCCGAGGCCTTGCAGGAAGGGCTGCTCTGCTTCGCTGATGATCGCCTGATGGCTGAGAAAGGCATCCGAGATCAAGTTATGGATATTCAGCGTGCCGCCGAGCAGCCGCTGAATCTGCGCGCTGAGCTGCTGGGGATCGCCGGCGTCTCCGCCATCGGCTGAAGGCGCATCCGCCATCTCCTCTTCGACCCGCGGCAGATACTCGGTCCAATCGATACGGCTGATTTTCAGCATGAACAGGTCGATGCCATTGAGCGCTTTAGTGGCGCCGCCGGAATCGGAAGCCGACTCCGCGAGCAGATCGCGACACGTCTTGAGACAGCGATAGACGGAACGCGGGGCCTCGGGATGCTGCCAGAGCAGCTCCAGCACCGCGATGGGCTCCGAGCGCATTTGGAAAATCCGCCGGTAGGCGTCGCGCGTGCCGAGCAGGCGCAGAAAGGCCGAGAGCTCGATGACCACGGAGTGAGCCGGGCGCGCGAGCGATTTGCTAATCGAAACGATGGCATTGACCGTGTGCAACGCGCGCTCGAGCGCCTCGCCCACGAGACAGAAGCGCCAACCGTCGTCGCCCAGCCCGGTGCGGCTGGCCACGGCGAAAAACTGCGGGATGCGCTGCGTCACCGTTTCGCTGAGCTTGCGAGCCACGCGCGCACATTCGTCTTCGGAGATTTTTGGATTCAGCCGCGTCTTTTGAAAGACCAGCGCCAGCCCGCTGAGCGTCGCCCAGGCTTCCGGGCTCAGCGCTTCCTGGACGGATTCGGCATTATCCATCGCGCGTTGGAAGGCCGAGATGACCGTGCCGGGCTCCTTGGAGAGGAGCAGCCGGTAGCGATCCCGCCGAGTGGTGATGCTGCGCCGGCTGGAACCGGAGCTTTTTTCCAGCGGAGGCAGGAGGCGATTCCACATGGGCCGGTACAGCTTGCGCTCGGCCGAGTTCAGTTCTTCGGTCTCCAGCGTCTCCACCACCTGGATGAGGTAGGCCTGCTGATAAGCGCGCTCGAGATAGCGGCCGAGCCAGTAAAACGACTCCGCCATGCGGCTCGTGACATCGCGCGAGGGCAGGCTCGTCAATTCCACGGCGCGCCGCGGCCGCGCGGGCTGGACCACGTCGTCCTCCTGGCCCATCACCCAGGTATCCTTCGTTTCCCAGGCGCCTCCACTCCGGTCGAAAATACGGGTCAGCGCGCCGGGATACACATCGTAGGTATTTCCGATGCTGGAGGCGTAGACCATGTGGTCCTGCTGCGTTTCGACGGCCTTGCCATCTTCGTAGCGCAGCGTGGCCACGCCCTCGATGCGGCGCTGCGCCACGTAGCGGGAAGGCTCCTTGCGAATCGCCTGGGCCAGCGCCGCGCCGGTGAGCCGGTCGCCGCCTTTGAGATCCGGCTCGTCGACCTGCTGGACTTGGTAATCGTCGACACTATCCAGCACCATCTCGCATTGGTCGAGGTCGCCCAGCCAGTGAGTCGGAAGCGAGGGCAGGATAGGATTCTCGGCCAGATAGTATTGAATGATGCGCGGCGCGAAGCTCAAGAGCACGCGGTCGTCGGCCAATTGGCTGCCCACGGCATTCATGAGCACGACGGTGCGGCTGCGCACGCAGTGCACGAGGCCCGGCACCCCCACCATGGAGCTGCGCTTGAAGACGAGCGGATCGAGCCACTCATCGGCGATGTGGTTGAAAATAACATCCACGCGTTTGAGCCCGCGGACAGTCTTGAGGTACACCGTGGTGTCGAGCACGAGCAAATCGCCGCCCTGCACGACGGGAATACCCATGCGTCGCGCGAGAAAGCTATGGTCGGAATACACCGGACTCTCGATGCCGGCCGAAAGCAGCACGACGGATGGCTCCCCATGCGTCTTCGGCGCCGCAGCGCGCAGCATCTCGAGCACCCGCAGGGGCGAACCCGCCAGGGCGCGCACCATGTTTTCCTCGAAAAATTCCGGCAGCACCCGCGCCAGCGCGCGGCGATTTTGCATCATGTACGAGATGCCCGAAGGCCGGCTGAACTGATGATGCCGCACGGCCAGCGCCCCGCTCGGCAGCCGGGCCAGGCAGAGGCCGGACATGTGCAAATAGCGGCTCTCCGGCAAGGGCAGACCCACGGAGGGGTTCAGATAGAGCGAGCTGCCCAGGACCGGATGGATGGGCACGACGTTATCGCGCAGGATCTGCCGCTTGCCATAGACATCCTGCAGGAACAACTCGAAGGCCCGCAGCCGCTGGCGTACACCGTCCACGACACGCCGCCAGTCGAGATCGGAAAAAATCTGTGGCAGCAAATCGCAGCGCCAGGCCTGCCGGAAATGCCCCTGCGCGCCGCGAAAATTCACCCCCAGTTCGCGTAGCGCGGCTTCGATCCGCTCCTCGAGAGTACGCAAATCCGCCCGGGGATGCTTTTCCAGCATCCGCAGCAGGGCATCGTAAGCCGAGCGACGCGCGCCATCGGGTGCAAAGACCTCATGCCAGCGAGACAACTCGGGCCGGAGCTTGCCGGAGGTCGATGGATGGGTCACGTGCGGGGAGTCTTGTGTTCAGCCGCGGAACTTCAAGAACTTTTGGCGCTGACCGCGCTTTACCTCCCCTTCTCCACTCACTGATACGGCTGGCTGGCGCCGCTACAACGCAAACAAGCCCCCGCTCAGCGGCACGATGGCATTCTGCAGCGCCCGGCGCAGCGTATTCCGCGGGATCGGCTTGTGCAGGATGAAATCGACATCCGGCGGATTGATCTCGTCTTTCGGATTGAGGCGCGTGGAAGGATCGAACCCCGTAAGCAGGATGACGGGCACGTTGCGGCCGGCTCCCTTCACGGCCGTGGCCAATTGCACGCCATTCATTTCGGGCATCGCGTGATCGGTGAGCAGCAGATCGAATTTTCCGATCATGAATTTGGCCATGGCTTCGCGGCCATTGGTCGCGGTCACGACGCGATGCCCGTCCATCTCGAGATACTTCACCACCACGTCGCGAGTGACCGGCTCGTCGTCCACCACGAGCACCTGCAACGAGCGCTCCAGAGCCTGCGCCGGAGCTTCGGGATCTTCCTCCGCGATATCACTCGGCGGGAGGGTGATGCGAAAGGTCGCCCCTTCGCCCGGCGCGCTGAAGATTTCCAGATTTCCCGAGTGGCGTTTCACCACGCCAAAGACCATCGAGAGACCCAGCCCCGTCCCTTCCTCTCCCTTCGTCGTGAAGAAGGGCTCGAGACAGCGCGTGCGCACTTCCTCCAGCATGCCCGCGCCATTGTCACTCACCTCGAGCCGGGCGCCGCCGCCCTCGTCCACGCGGGTGCTCAGCGTGATGACGCCGCCCGCCGGCATGGCATCCACGGCGTTGAAAATGAGATTCGTCACCGCTTCGCGCAGTTCCGACTCGTTGCCATAGACCGGCTGGATCGATGCGAAATCGAACTCCACCTTGATCGTGCGGCTGCCGGCCAGCGCCTGGTCCTTCCATTTCGGCTGGGTCATGGCCGCAGTCTCCTCCAGCAGATTATTGAGATTTACGGGACCGAAAACATCGCCCAATTCCCGCGGCCGATAGAAGTCCCGCAGCCGCCCGACGACGCGCGCCGCATCGCGGCCCGCGGTATTCATGGTCTTTAAATACTCCACGACCGTGCCCGTATCGGTGAGCGCCTCCTCGTCGGAGAGTAACAAATCGCTGTAACCAATCACCGACATCAGCGCATTGTTGAAATCGTGAACCACGCCGCCGGCCATCTCGCTGAAGGCGCGCAACCTTTCCTGCTGCAAGACCTGGCGCTGCGTTTCCTTGAGCTCCTTCAAGGCCTCGCTGAGCTCGCGGGTTCGCTCCTCCACTTTCTGTTCCAGGAGCAGGTTTTGATTCTGCACCTCCATGTTAAGAAAGCGCGTCTTCAGGAGGTTGCGAATGCGCATGATCACCTCGGTGGAATCGAACGGCTTGTGCAACAAATCCGTCGCCCCCGCGGTCAAGGCCCGGCGCTTGGCCGCCGCGGTCGCATCGGCCGTGATGACCAGCGTGGGCAGACAGGTCTCCTTCGGAAAAATGGCCGCCAGCTGGCCCAGCAGATCGTAGCCACTGACGTAGGGCATCTGCAGGTCGAGCAGGATGAGATCCGGCTTCAGCTCGGCCAACCGCATGGCCGCCTCCCGTGAGTCGGTCACACTGTGGATGTTGGAAAATCCGACCCGGTTGAGAATGTTTTGCAGCAGGCAAATATTCGCGACGTGATCATCGATGATGAGAATCAGCGCAGATTTGATTTGGTCCTCGCACATGGATTTCGAATCAGATACGAGCGGTTAGTTGCGGCCGCGACGCCGCGAGAAAGGTGAACGCGCCACGGCGCCGAGGCCGTGGAGATGCTGCCGACGGCCGCGGGCCGTAGCTCGCAAGCAGAAGATATAAATAGACCATGTGGGGTGGAGGGGTCCGAAATCGAGGCGAGCGCTTCTCGGGAAATGAAGCCTTCGCCCGGGTAGGAATTTACACGTGTGCGGCCATGGACATGGAGCTCGAAACCAGCCGGCCGACCGCGCTGATCAGGGTCGCCGGATTGACGGGTTTGGCGAGAAAGCGCACACCGCCGGCCATGACCTCACGCCCATCCGAAGAAGAGATGAGCGAAGTGAGAAACATCACCGGAGTCTGGCGCAGCGTACTATCCGCCGCGATCTCTTTGGCGACCTGCCCGCCATCCTTTTCCGGCATGTCGACATCGAGCAGGATTGCATCGGGTCTGAGCCCTTTGGCCCTGGCCAGTACATTTGTTGCACGGTTCTCTTCAGACACCTCGTACAGATCGGTTTTTTCCAACACCAACCGCACGAGACGAGAGAGCTTCGGATCGTCGTCCACCACGAGGATTTTAGATTTTGCCATAGTTGAAAATGGGCGGTCTAGACTGCGGCGCGCAGTTCACCGGCAGAGCTCGAGCTGCGGCTTGCAGAGTATACAGAAAGGATCGTCTGCATAGGGATGCCGCAATTAAGAGCGGGATTCCTGCCTCGCGCCTATCTGGGCAGTGGGTAGTTCCACTGCGGGTTTGTATGTACCCGATTACTTTGTGATGGCGCGAACGATCGCCCGCCGCAAATCAATGAGGGTGATCGGCTTGGAAGCGATCTGATCGATGCAGGTCGCAAGTGTTTCGCTCGAGTAGCCGTAGTCGTTGAAGCCCGTGAGCAACACGATGGGTGTTTCCGGCGACCGCTCCTTGATGGCCGTGGCCAGTTGCTCCCCCGTCATTCCCGGCATGGCCAGATCGGTGATGACGAGATCGAAGGCGCCGGCGTCGAATTTGGCCAACGCTTCCTTGCCGCTATTCGCTGTCTCCACCGTGTGCCAATCGTGCCGCAGGTATTCTGAAAAGATTTCGCAAAGCACCGGCTGATCGTCGACGACGAGCACATGGAGCAGCCGCTCCAGCGATCGGCTCGGCTCCTCCGCTTCCGGGCGGAGCTGGATGTGCCCGCGCAGGCTGAGGGAAAAGGTCGTGCCCTTGCCCAGTTCGCTCTGGATTTCCAGGGCGCCGCCGTGGCGCTCCACGATGCCGTAAACCATGGCTAGACCGAGGCCCGTCCCATTGGCGCCCTTGGTGGAATAGAACGGCTCGAGGCACCGCTGCCGCGTCTCCTCGCTCATGCCTACGCCCGTATCCGCAACATCCAGGGTGATGAGATCGCCCGCCAGACGCGTGCGGCAGGTGATCGCCCCACCCTGGGGCATGGCATCCACGGCGTTGAAGATGAGATTCGTCAGCGCCTCCCGCAATTCCGCGGGATCGCCTGCAACCAGCGGGATGTCGCTGAATTCCGTGTGGATTTCGACGATGCGCCCCTGCCCCTGGGCCTGGGTCTTCCACCGGGGCTGCGTGATATCGATCGCCTGGAGGATGAGCGCATTCAGGTCGATGGCCAGCTTCGAGCCCTCGCCGCCGTCGGGCCGGTAAAATTCCCGGAGCCTCGTGACCATTTCCGCGCCATCCATGGCCGCCGTGACGATGGTCTGCATGTGCGTTGCGAGCACCTTGGCCTCGGGGATGCGCTCGCACTCCTGCATCACGATCTCGCCGAAGCCGAGGATAACGGAGAGCGCATTGTTAAAGTCGTGGGCCACGCCGCTGGCCATCATCCCCAGAGCGTGAAGCCGCTCCTGCTGTACGACCTGCTGCTGGGTCTCCTGGAGCTTGTTGAGCGTCTGCTGGAGTTCCACCGTGCGCCGCTGGACCATGAGCTCCAGGGTGTCGTTGTGCGCCCGCACCTGGCGATGCAGGCGCCGGGTGTGCAGGAGATTGCCGACGCGCAGGAGCACCTCGCTCTTGTCGAAGGGCTTCGTCAAAAAATCCGTGGCTCCGCCAGCCAGCGCGCGCAGCTTCGATTGCGCCGTGATATCCGCACTCAGCACGAGGATGGGCAGGAATTCCCCGGGAGGAATCGCCGCGCGCAGGCGCTCCATGACGGCGAAACCGTCCAGATACGGCATATGGAGGTCGAGCAGGAGCAAATCGGGCCCAAAGGACTCGAATAAGCCCAGGACCTCCCGGGAATCGGAGGTTTTTGCGAGTTTCAACGACGTCACCCGGCCCAGAATGCGCTCCAGGAGGAGCACATTCGTCGGTTCATCGTCAACAATTAGGATCTTCGCCTCTTCTTCCATGCACGGGGATCTCTCAAAAAGCAGGAACTATGATCATCCCTGCCGAAAGATCCAGACCTTCGACTAGCAATCTCATTGCTCGGCCGCCGACATCTCGAAGGAGCCTCCATGCAACGGGCCAAGGAAATAGCCCGCCGCGGTGTCGTCTCCCTCGAGGATGATGGAATGAACGGGAACGACGCGCTTCGTGCCGGGAATGACAAAGCTGCCAGTCAGCATGCCAGTCGCCGGATTCAGCTTCAGCTTGATCTGCCCGGCATTCGGATTGACGACCACGAAATCGCTCACGCCGGAAAGCGACACGGTATTGACCAAGTCATGGCCGCCGGGAAGATCGCCCTCGGAGAGGGTCGCGGTGCGCGAGCCCGGCAGGAGTTCCGCCTGCGGAGCCTTTTGCGCCTGGAACAGATTTCCGCGAACGGTCACCCGAGTTCTGATGGCATCCGGATAGCGCCCACCCGGCGTCCGGGCGACCTTGAACCAATCCGCGACACCGCCCAGCGTCGCCGTCGTGGGGAAAGTGAGCGGCCCGGCGATATCGCCTCCGCTGCCGTAGAGAGCCGCATAGAAGGGCCAGTCTCCGGAGGCGGGCAAGGCCGTGCCCCCGCTGAAAGGCGCGCCATCTGCCAGGGAGCCCGCCAGCTTCACAATCCCGCCGGCATCCACCGTCGCTACGGCGATTCCCGAGCCTGCCGGACTGGACGTATCCTCCGGGTCGGCCGGGAGGAGCACGGTGAAGCGGCCGGGATTCGGCCAGGGATGTGTTTTGGCATTATAGCCGGCGCGCAGGGCGACGAGCGAACTCGTCGACGCGCCGACGCTGATCATGCCGGAAATCTCCGGAGAGGCGCTCGGGGCCAGGGTGAGCGCAAGCGTCACCGGCGATCGCGACGTGGGATTCAATAGCGCGGTATAGGTTCCGCTCGGCGCAAATGACCCAGACAAGGCATGCCGCTGCCCAGCGAACCAGAAAGCGCCCGAAAAGGCGCCGGTCGAGCCCACGGTAAACTGGGCAAACCCGATGTAGCCGAGAGAAGTACCCGTCCCGGACGTCAGCAGGCCGGAATAGGCGCCCGCAAACGTGGTCGAAGCCACGGAGGAAACGTGCAGCGTCGCCGAGGATGTCCCCTTTTGCGTATCCATGACCGTGACGGTGATGGAGTTGTCACCCGGCGCGATCGGGATGGAGCGAGCCGTCCAGGCGGTCGTGCCCGTCGCTTTTCCTGTCTTTCCTCCTGTTGACCAAGTCACGGATTGCACCCCCGCGCCGCTCGAGGCCACGCCCGCCAGGTTCACGGTGCTTTGGATCGTGGCGAAGTCTGTCTGCGGCGTCGGCACGCTGATAGTGATTGAGGGAGGCGCCCCGGCCCCGCTCCTGGCGAAATTCGCCACCAGCGAGACATCCTCCGTAACTTTGAAACTAAGCGTACCCGATTTGCTCACCGTTCCATGCGCATCTGTCCAGCTGACAAAGCGATAACCATCCGCAGGCAGCGCGACAAGTGTGGCCTTCGTTCCTGCAAGGATCGCACCCGCGCCCTGAATTCTGCCACTGGCGAGAGGCGCCGCCGTCGCCGCAACGGTGCGGTAACCAGAGGGGTTCGAGACAAACAAAGTCTTCAAGTACACGTTGTCGCCTTTGTTGGATTCCGTGAGCTGGTTTGTGGAATCGATCACGATTTGCACCCGGTGCAATCCGGCCGAAAGCTTGCCGATTGGGTAGCCGGTAATGTTTGCCGTCGCGCCCGGCGGCAGCTGCGCGCTTTGGATCCAGGTATTGATCAGGTTTCCATCAATGTAGAGGGAGTTTTGAAATCCACCCGCAGCCGGCTGCGTGCCGCTATTCGTGAAGGCATAGTCGATGAAGAGAGGGGTGATGCTATTTACCGAAGTATCATCGAGTGTCGAGCTGGAAAAATTCGTCACCACGAGCTTATCCGACCATCCCGCGGGGCGGTAGAGCGAGAGATTCGGCGCATCGGCCGGGGTCACGGTCAGCCGCACTGAAGCACTGGGGAAAGTGCCGGCGGAATTTGTTACCTCCACATAGTATAGCCCTTGGTCGTCGGCCTGAACGTCAAAGAGCCGCAAGAGCGGCGTGGTCGCCCCGGGAATCGCCATTGAGTCGTGCTTCCATTGATAGCTCAGGGGCTGCGTGCCACTGGCCACCACACTGAAGTTGACGTCGCTGCCCGCCGTGACGGTTTGCGGCTGAGGGTCCAATATGATGCCTGGGGAATGCCCCCCGGTATTCTCGATCGTGTAGTTATCGAAAATCATCTCGTTATCCCCGGCCTGCGCGCCCTCGATGTTCCAATCCGCCTCGATCTTTTGCAGGGACAACCCGACGCCGACCGTCGTCAAGGGTTGCGGACTCACGATCGTCGAACCATTCAACGCCGCTTGCCAGGTTCGGGCCGTTGGATCCGCGACATCGGAGGTGAAATCCATCTTGATCGTCAGGAGATAAATCGTCTGGTTGTCGAAAGTGAAGCCGGTATCGCGCACCCCGTTGCCGTCATCCAATTCGAAGCCGATCTTCCCGGTGGCGTTGTCGAAATGCAGGGTGAAGAGACGCGCCCCGACCTGATTGTATGCGGACCAGGCAAAGTCATCCGAGAAGCCATTTGTCGAGGCCGTAATCTGCATCGCCGTGAGGAACTCGAGTCGGTCCCCTGTCGCCGGGTTGTAAGTGATCGGCTGCCAGACCGACGTCTGGCCGACGCCGCTTTTCGGCGGTTTCGAGCCAATAAAAGCCTGCTGTCCCAGCCCTGCGAAGCTACTGACCAAAATCCCCGTTCCCCCTGTGCCCGCGCCGGTCCAGTGGTTCTGACCATTTAATGCTGTGGATGCCGAGTAGCCCTCAGAGGCCTCAAATCCACTCGTGAACAGCGCGCCGCTTTGCGCCGGGACGATCGAAAGCGTGATCGTGCCCGTCGCTCCATTGTACCCATCCACCGCGATCGCATAATGGGTTCCGGCCACCGCGTGCAGGATGAGCAGGCTCGTGACGCCGCCGTTCGGGTCGTCGTCATTGCCACCCACCAGGCTCAGGGCCGGATAGGTCGCGCCCGTGTAGACCGCGAGCAGCGTATTGAAGCTGCTGCCGAGCGTCGAGACCGCGTAGTCGGCCGTCGCCGGCGCCGTCCAGGTCCACCAGACAGATGCGCCCCCGGCGTTCCCGGCGTGGATCGGTTCGCTGGCTTCCTTGGAGGCGCCAATATTCGCCCCGATGACCGCCCCCACTTGAGTCCCTGTATTTTCCGAGCCGATGGGGATGAAGGGAAAGGCTGAGGTCAGATTATCGTTCCCCGGGGCCGAAGAGACGGCAAAATTCGTCGCGCTGGAACCCGTGCCGGAAATGTTAGTCACGGAGACCGGGCCAGTTACGGCGCCAGCAGGCACGGCCGTGTTGATCTGGGTGTCGGAAATGATGGCGAAAGTCGCCGCCACACCGCCGAATTTCACCGCAGTCGCGCTTGAGAACGAGGTTCCAGTCAGCGTCACCGCCGTGCCACTGCCGCCGCCCACGGGGTTGAATCCGGCCACATCGGGAGTCGCCACGTTATCCGCCCAATTCAGCACCACGCTGCCCGAGGCTCCATAGACACCATCCACGGCAACGTAGTAGGTCGTTCCCACGGTCGCGGCGAAGGCCAATTGGCTCGTGAACCCCACGCCGCCGCCGCGATTGCTTGCCACCGGCTGTAAGGCGTTGACCGCCGGATTGGCGCCGCCCGTGTACGCCGCGAGAAGGGTCGGGAAGGAACTGCCAAAGGTATTGAACGTGACGTTGTTGCTCGAGGGCGCCGTCCATTGGTACCAGATGGAGCGGCCGCCGGCGTTTCCGGCGTGATTCGATTCACCCGGCTCCTTTGTTGCTCCCAAGTTGGTGCCCGTGACCGTGCCGGAGTCTCCGGGAAGGTTCACCGCATTGACAAAATTGTCATTGGCCGGCGGCGTGTTCACGGTGAACAGCCCAGCGCTCGCTCCCACGGCGTTTCCGATGGTCACCGTCAGATTTCCCGTGGTGGCGCCCAGCGGCACCGTGGCCGTGATCTGCGTGGCCGAATTCACGACGAAAGCGGCCGGCACGCCATTGAAGGCGAATCCCGACGCTCCGGTAAAGTCGCCGCCATTCACGACGATCAGGTCGCCGGCCGCGCCCGCGCCGGGGCTGAAACTGCTGATGACTGGTCCGGTATCATTCGCGGTCCAGTTCAAATTGACCGTGCCCGAGGCTCCGGCATGGCCATCGACGGTGATCCGGTAGACTCCTGCGTTGGTCGCGTAGAAGCTCACCGCACTGGTCACACCGCCGCCGCTGGCGTCGTCATTTGCCGCCACCAGGCTCAGGCTGCCGTAGGCCGGCCCGGTGTACACGGCGAGCAAGGTGTCGAAACCGCTGCCCAGGGTGCTAAAGGTAAAAACTCCGCTGCTCGGCGCCGACCAGGTGAACCAGATGGAATGTCCCCCGGCATCACCCAGGATGGATGGTTCGCCCGGCTCCAAAGAGGCGTTCACGGTGCTCGTCGCGACCGTGCCCTTCTTTCCAGTGATGGCCCGGGACAAGGCGAAATTGTCGCTCGCGGGGGTCGCCGACAGCACCGTATAGGGATTCACACTGACGGCCGTGGTTGTCCCCACCGTGACGCTGATTGGCCCCGTGGTGGCGCCCTGTGGCACGGTCGCGGTAATTTGCGCTCCGCTATTTGGCGTAAAATTCGTAGCGGCCACGCCATTGAAATTGACTGCGGTCGCTTGAGCAAGGTTTGCCCCGGAGATGATGACTGTCGAACCAGGCGCGCCGGAAACGGGCGTAAATCCCGAAATGAGCGGCGCCGTGCTTCCCGTCCCGGCCAGCGTGACGAGCAGGACTCCGATATTCGGCACGCCGATGCCGGTCACCAGGTCATAGCCCGGCCCGCAATTGTACTGGCCATTCGTGCCAACGGTCACGTCGCGGAAATTCGCCGTGCCCATGAGCGGATAGACCAGGGGATTGAGCAGACCGAGTGGCGCGAGCGAATTATTGCGCCGCGCATGGTTGATGAGACTGGTAAAGCCGGCCCAGGTCGGGGCCGACCAACTCGTGCCCGCAACGCCGCTGGCCTGGCCTTGGTAGTAGTAATAAGCGTAAGTCGTATCCGAGGCCACAAGGCTCACATCGGGAACACACCGCTTTGTGCCGCTCGGCAGTCCTGAACCGACCTGCCAGATGGGACGGGTGAAGAATTGGCTGATGCCGCCGCCACTGCCTCCGGCCAGCGACTGTTTCGTGGTATGTGTATTTCCCCAGCCGGTCTCCTGGTTCACCGTGCCGTCGGGGTTCAGAAAAAGATTGGTCCCGCCGACCCCGGTCACGCTCACGTCGGACGACGCGTATTCCACCTGCAACGGCCCGGGACTATTCGAAAAATTGTGTCCGGTGCCGTCGGGATTGGAGCCCGCATCGCCGGAAGAGACGAGAATGGAGACATTCCGCGCCGCCAACGTGGCGTAGTACTGGGACTCGGTGGCAAATTCGCTGCTTCCGGCGCCGCCGAAGTAATCTTCCCCCAAGCCGAGACTCATCGATAGCTGGTGAATGGACGGCTGGCTAGGCAGATCCTCAATCAGCTGGGCCAATCCCTTGTCCAGGTTAACAAAAGAGAGATCGCCCGCGGCGTAGATGCGCACCACGGCGCCGGGCGCCACGCTGCTCGACCACTCGACATCCAGGGTCGCCTCACCGTCCAAATCGAGAGGTAGACTGCCGGTCACCGCTACCTTCTCGATGTGCGTGATGGTCTGCGGAATCGCGTTTGCCGACCAGAAATTGGTCAAATCCGAATCCAGCGGCACGGAATCGATGAGGATGGCGATCTTCTCGCCGGTCCCGTTCACGCCGAGGTTCTTGGCGTTATAGGCCCCGAGGATTTCGCTCACCAGGAAAGGCGGTCGATCATTGGTCGCCGGGGAGGGCCCGAGCGGCAGGGCTTCCTTTTTGATGAGATGGTGATGCGGGTGGCGGTAAGGCTGGAGCCCATTGATGCCGAGCACGGGGCCTCCGATGGCCGCGGGCAGACTCGGATGGCTGGCGGCGGCGCTGTAATCGACGCCATCCACCGTCACTTTCACCATTTGCACCTGAAAATTCTCCTGGATCTGGGCAAGCGTGCCGGAGGCAAAGACGGCCAGCCGATTCGGATCCGTGCGCGTGATCGTGAAGCCGCGCTGCTGCAGCCATTGGCACACGGCGTCGTAATCGGCCTGCAGCGGCAGGTAATTTTGCGCCAGGTCGTCCCAGGAAACGGACTCGCTATACCCGACACGGACCTGGAGTTTTGCCAGATCGCGCATCTGCAGCGGGACCTCGAATTCCAGCGTTTCGCCGAGATTTTCCGGTTGCAGCGGGCGGGCCGTAGCGGCCACCGCCTGCGGCATCGGGAAGGCGCTATTCGTGAAGGTGCGCCGGCTTGGGGCGGGAGCCGCCCCGCAATTCGACGACACGAAAAGCAAAGTCGAAAGGAGCAGCAGGAAGCCACGCGCGGCAACGGCGCCGCCGGGGCAAAACGGAATGCGAGGGTTCATTGGGGGAAACGCGGTTCATGAAAAAGACCCGTCGAATCGGCGCTACGAAGCTGCGTAGCGTGGACGGCAGGAATTTTCGCAGTTTGCGACTAAGGGGAAGTCGTTCAGTGACGTATACTACGTTCGGCAAACTAGGATATTGGTCTCGCGGCGCAAGCACGGATGGCAAAAAAACGCCATGCGGCTGGTCGAGATCTTCGCTCGCCTGTCCGCGTCGAGATCAGGCAACCGCATGCGCACATTTATGTGCGCTCGCACGAAGCTCCCGCTTCGTCACGGGCCCAGGAGGAGAACTTCGTTTCCCACGGAGGGAGTGTCCGCGGGTGTGTTCGGCAAGACTGCGGGCAGGAGCGGAGTGTCCGAGGGCAGGAGGAGCGCGTGGACCTTCAAAAATTGACCCAAATGGTAGCTGGCCTCAACGAGGCCAGCCTGCGAACATAAAATGTGCGCTCGCGCGAAGCTCCACCTTCGTGCGGACCAAGGAGCGGAACTCCTGTTCCGCATGGACGGGGTGTCCGCGGGTAGGCGGTGTGTCTGCGGGCAGGCGGCGTTGCCCACAATGCATCGACAACCTCGATCCTATTGGGCTGGCAATTGCCAGCCCCTCTGAGTTTGCACTCGAAATTGGCCAAACTCCAGAGCTGGCCTCAAGGAGGCCAGCCACAGCTGCTCCGTGTGCGCGCGAGAGGACATCCCGTCCTCCCGCGCCACATTTATCTCTCCACCGATCAGCCCAGCGACTTCACCGCATCCACCACCGACTTGGCCGTCATCCCCAGCTTCTCCATGACCTTGTTCCCTGGGCCGCTCAGGCCGAAGTGCGTCAGGCCGACGACCTTTCCATCCAGCCCCACGTAGCGATTCCAGAGTTCCGGCACGCCGGCTTCGATCGCGACACGGCGGCGGCACGCGCCCGGCAGCACGGATTCACGATACTCGGCGCTCTGCGCATTGAAGCGCTCCATGCACGGCATGGACACGACGCGCACGCCGGCGCCCAATTCCTTCGCCGCCGCCACCGCGTGCTGCAGCTCACTGCCGCAGGAAAGGAGGATCGTCTTTAGTTCGCCCTGCTCCTGCACCGCGACGTAGCCGCCCTTGATCGCGCCCTCGCGGCGCGTCTGGACCGGGATGTCGTTCAGCATCGGCACCGCCTGACGCGTCAGCGCCAGAAGCGTCGGCCCATCCGTGCGCTGGATGGCCGCCACGAAGGCGCCCGCGGTCTCTTCCGGATCCGCCGGACGGATGACATGCAAATGCGGGATGACGCGCAAGCCGCTCACCGTTTCCACCGGCTCATGCGTCGGGCCGTCCTCACCCACGCCGATCGAATCGTGCGTGAAAATGTAGATCACCGGCAAATGCGCCAGCGCCGCGATGCGGATCGACGGGCGGCAATAATCCGCAAAGACCAGGAAGGTCGCGCCGCTCGGACGGAAAATCTTGTCGTAGGCGAAGCCATTCAGGATGCCCGCCATAGCGTGCTCACGAATGCCGAAGCGGATATTCCGCCCGCCGCCGTTCGTCGCCTCGAAGTCGCCGCCGTCGTTGATGTAATTGAGCGTCGAACCATAGAGATCCGCGCTGCCGGAAATGAAGTTCGGCACCGCCTTGGCGATCGGCTGGAGCACGTCGCCGCCCGCCTTGCGCGTGGCGATTTTGGCATCCGCCGGAAAATTCGGAATGCGCGAGAGCAGATCCGCCGGAGCCTCGTATTTCAGCCCGGATTCCAGCGTGGCCGCCAGGGCCGGATTCGCGGTCTTCCAAGCGGCAAAGGTCGCCGCCCATTTCGCCACCACCGCCTGCAACGCCTCCTTGTGTTCGGCGAAATAAGCATGCGTCTCCGGCGAAACGTAGAAATGCTCCTCGGGCAGCCCCAGATTCTTCCGCGCTGCGTCGACGAATTTAGCGCCGCCTTCGCCATGCGCCTTGGCCGTGCCCGCGACTTCCGGGATGCCCTTGCCGATGAGTGTGTGGGCGATGATGAGCTGCGGCTTGCCCTTGGAGGCCTTGGCTTTTTCGAAGGCGACATGGAAGGCATCCATATCGTTGCCGTCGGCTAGAGACTGTACTTCCCATTCCAGCGCTTCGAATTTCTTCGCCGTGTCCTCGCTCTGCGTCTTGTCCGCCATGGCGTCGAGCGTCACGCGGTTCGCATCGTAAATGAGGATGAGGTTATCCAGCTTGTAATGGCCGGCAAAGGAGATGGCCTCATTGGCCACGCCTTCCTGCAAGCAGCCATCGCCCGCGAGACAGACGACATGGTTGTCAAAAATGACGTGTTCGGCCGTATTGAAACGGGCTGCAGCCATCTTCTGCGAAACTGCAATGCCCACGGCGTTCGAGACGCCCTGCCCCAGCGGCCCCGTCGTGCACTCCACGCCCGGAGTCTCGAACGATTCCGGATGCCCCGGCGTGAGGCTCCCGAGCTGCCGGAAATTCTTTACCTCCTGAATCGTGAGCTTCGGGTAGCCCGAGAGATGCAGCCAGCCATAGAGGAACATCGAGCCATGGCCCGCAGACAAAACGAAGCGATCGCGATTCAGCCAATGCGGCTCGTCCGGATTATGCTGCAATGCATGACCGTAGAGCACCGCTCCGATTTCGGCGCAGCCGAGGGGCAGGCCAAGGTGGCCGGAAGAGGAGGCGTGAACCGCATCCATGGCGAGACCGCGGGCCTCGGTGGCCGCGCGCGAGAGAGCATCGTGATTCAGGGTCATATGGAAAAAACGGCCCGGAGCCTAGAAGGTCGAAGTGTGAAGTCAAGCGCGCCGGGCGTCGTAATGGCTGCCCCTGTCCCTTAAATGCGGAATCGTCAGCCGCCTCGCGATCCACCCAAGGAATCAATGACTGTTTATAATCACGTCGGATTCGACTTCGGAGATAAGCCCTCCGGAAACCGAAAGTAGACGTCGGTCCGCAAAACATACTTGCGGCCCACGAGTAGTTCTTTTCCTTCATGCCACCATTCGTGCCGGAAGAATAGGACATCGCCCGCTTGCGGGGTCACGGAGGCTTCAATCTTCCGATCACTGCCCGCATATTCGTCCGAATAAAACACCGTCTCGCCGCCGGAGAATCCGCCGTTGAGGTAAAAGAGACACGACAATCGGCTCCGCTCTGTCGCCGAACGGGTGGTCATGCCGTCCTTGTGGCGCTTGAAGCGCTGGCCAACGTCGTACCGGTAGAATCGAAAGTGGTCGTCGAGCGCAAAGGCTTCGCCGCCCTCGATTTCCGCAGTCAGGAATGGCCGACACCGAGCCCAAAGGTCAGTGGCAAGCTTCGGATCGTCGAATTCGATCCGATCGTGATTGCGAGTTCCCAGTCTTACTTGGGGACCCGAATCCAGATGAACGATCGCTTTCTCGAAGCCCATCGCTTCACTTCGGTCAATGAGACCGCGGCATTCGGCCTCGCTCAAAATACCCGAAAGTGTGAATACGTGCTCTGCCAATTCTGTTCTCACGTCGGGAATCTGCGGCGTGGGTTGTCGAGAATCAAACGGGCTCAGCGTTTTAGTTTAGGCTCGTCTACTCCGCCGCCGGCAGTTCTTCGTGCTCAGCGCTGGTCACACAACCGCGCGGGTCAGTCACGTTGATATAGTAAAGCCTCACTCCGTTTGGCAGGCCGGCTCTCGCGACGCCGTCGGCGTCGATTTCCGCCGTGGTCGCTTCCCAAAGCCGATCCTGCCAGGGACCGTTTGCTTTCGTGTATTCCAGCGTTGCTTTCGTTCCTGGGGGAAGATGCGTGAATTTGGCCCAGACGCTCGAACCACTGCGTCCGTGATCCATGACTTCCGGCAGTGGCGCGCCCCCGCGGACGATGCCGTCGGCAAAGGCAAGAATTTCGGGCGGATTTTCACCCGGCCCGCCATGGGCATGCGGCATCCGCGGGCGCAGGCAAAGGGTGTGCGGACCGGCCGGCAGGCGATAGGATTTCTGCCAGGCATTCATGGTATAAAAATGGTCATTGGTTCCATTGACCCAAAGCATCGGAAGTTTCGCGGTCGGCAGATATTTAGACGGATCCCACCACCCAAACCATTTCTCGGAACCCTGCTCGCCGAGGTTCGCCAGATCCGGAGCAAAGCCATTTTCGTTGGTGAAACCGCAACCGTAAACCGGCGCGGCAAACTTCAACCGCGGGTCGATTCCAGCAATGATGCAAGTCAGAAAGCCGCCCCAGGAAATACCGGTGATGCCGATGCGATCTGCATCCACCTCCGGCAGCGAGGCGAGGACGGAGTGCGCCAGCAGTCCATCCGCAACAGCATGATAAACCCACTGGTCGGCGAGCGGCTCATCGACTTGCGTCCAGCCTCCCCAACCGGCCGGCCCAGCGGCATCGTGCCGCAGCCAATGTCCCGGGTCGCCGACATGCAAGGGAATCGCGCCACAGGCATCAAAGGCAATGGCCGCGTATCCGCGCTGCAACCACAGGCGAACCCAAGGCTCGAATGCCGTGCCGCCTCCCCCGTGTACCAGCACGATTCCCGGAACCTTTTGCCCTGGTTCTACTTTCGGCAAACCGATCCACGCGAAAACTCGCGTCGCAGCGCCGTGGTACGGCAAACCGGCAAAAAAGAGCGCCCGCAAGCCCTCCGCTCGAATCGGTTCCGCGGGAAATGTCGCCGGCGTCTTGGACAAGGCCGCCACGTCCCAAATCGGCGCAGCGAGAGTCGCCGCTTCGGCGCCACGAAGCTGACTCCGAGAAAGCGTGAAGCCCGAGAGAAAAAGGACAGTAAAAAGTAAGCGAAAGCGATGCATGATTTTCGATGATGGGCAGCAGGGCCGCGCGTGACCTGCTTTTCAATTTTTGACTCACCTTTTTCGCGGCTGCACGCACCGAATTGCGCTACGACTCGGCAGCCGCCGCCAAAATTGCCATTGGGCAATCCTTGTGGTTTAACTTTCGACTCCCAAATTTAGACCACTTTCCTCTTTTATGGCCGGACCGTGTGCTGAAATCTTAATTCCGAAAGGGAGCGTACTCGATTTGGATGCACTCATGGATAAAACGGTGAATGCCATTGGCATTCGCCGCGACAAGCGTGACTTCAGCGTGACTGATACGCGCCCGATTGGCGGCTCCTATTTTGGATCCGAACAGCCTTTCATATTTTCGAAATCGCCATTTGAGCTGGAGGAATACGATGACTATTCACCTCCGATACTTTCATTTTTGCACGAGGCCTTCCGCTTTGTCCCCGAGAATATCCTCACATTTAGCGCAATGTGCAACGGTGCACACAATCATCGTATCCTGGGCGAACTGATGCTCCATTTTGGTTCGACGCTGGGCGGAATCGTCGATTTCGATGGTAGTCCCGTACCGCCCGACGCAATCGATGAATTGGTGAAAACGATCGCCTACCGCAGCGCTTCCGGATTGATGCTGCCCGCGCAGTTCGCCCGCCCTGAATTTTTGCGGTCATGGCTAAATCATCCGCAATTTCAGATGGTGAAGTGAGATGCAGGTTAGATTCGACGACTCGCGTCCACCGCGAGATCCGGCGGCAGGCGACGGGAAAGGATGATCGCGACATTGAGGATCGCGACGGCCAACGCTCCGAACCCAACCGCAATGGGAAAGAGTAGTCCAATACACTCCCAAAAAGGCACGTCTCGAAGACTCGCTGAAACGCCAGAACTAGCGTCCATATACGCCCACCGCACCACCGTGAAAAGCAGATTGAAGATGGCCAGAGTTGGACCGAGTCCTCCAGACACGACCGAATTGACGAGCGCCTTACGGCTATACTTTTCACGCAGTGGCGGCGCCAAAAGGATGAAAAACGAGCAAAGCGCGGCGAAAATAAATATGCCCTCCATTCCGGTGAGCAATGGGCATTTTCCGAATGAGTACGAGGTTATCGAAATGATTTCGTTGAGTTGCATACAGCGGAGAGTTGGCGATCAGAGGGGATGCATACGGGCGTGCGCCAATGACATTTTTAGGTACGAATCGCGGAAACCGCCAGCGCGCAATTCACTCCTCCGCCGCTCGGTCGGCCGGCTTGCCAAATTCAAACCCGCCAAAATCGCCCTCCCGCTCATACCAAATGCCATAGCCCTCCGCCGTCATATTCCGGATGAATTCAGCGACGAAATTCAGACAATGATAATAAGCCATGATCGGATCTGCGCCACAAATGCGCAGACCTACCGGATGGACCGGATGGAAGTGATCGATCCTCCATTCGCACGCCCAGTCTCCGTCGGGATCTTGCAAGGGCGGATGAATCGTCAACATCGCGTCCTCGACAGTCATGCTCCCTTTCAATCGAACTTTCAGCTTTCTTTGAAGTTGATCCAACATGCAGCTCAATCGTCTCTCACAATCTCAGTATCGTCGTCAACTTGATTACTGCTCCGCGACCGGGCTCGCGTCCGCGCTCCGCTCCGGATAGCTCATCGGAGCCGCCGCTTGCGCGGTCTGCCGACGCATCGCCAGATGGTAATTCCGCATATCCTGAAAATAAGAACATTCCGCGGCTAAAAGGATGACGATGACCGGTAAAATCAAAAAGTGGAGCGCGGTCACCCCACTGATCTGGCGAAACCACGAATCCGACTCGATGCGGCGATAGAGGTTCGGATTTGCCGGCATGAAGTGTCCATCGATCATCGCTTCCGCAAACAAATTTGGGCTGCTGCGAACGAGGTCCCAAATGATCCATCCGCCTGCCGTGACGAGGGCTAAGAAAAGCAGGGCCGACGCGCCGCCTCGCTGATTGACCATCGCCCTCTGACAAACTTCAATCCTCTGTCGCGTCGCCTCGCTCATCGGCGCGTTCTCCACCGCAGACCTCCACTCGTCATGCAGTATTAATTGTTCGAATTCGGCCGAATTCATCGCGATGGCGAGCGATATCTTGTTGGCGCCGATGCCGAATCTATTGAGTTTTCGCATCGCAATCCCCGCCTGACGATGCACGAGGAAAAGAAATACGAGCCATCCTGCGGCAGACGACACAAATGAGGCAACGATGAAATTTCCGGCGCCGCCGTGCCGCAAAAGCCGAAACGCCAATCCCACCGCCAAAGATGTCG
>OUNM011176628.1_pt1 | contig 28747 bp, 24 predicted proteins | sample 1769961 | NCBI WGS metagenome assembly OUNM01 (sample SAMEA3914820, study PRJEB12502) | metagenome | biome: forest; material: soil | place: USA | collected 2012-03-12 | depth 0.3 m | reverse complement strand
GCTTCCGCAAATCAGTCCGGCTCCCGGATCAGCCAGCTTTTCCTGCTCTGCTTTCACTACAGTCCAGTCAGGAGCAAATACGGCAATCTCATCCTGTATAGCGTGCGGGCCATCGGGATCGCCACGCTCCTGGGCCTCGGACTCTTTGTCGGCCGATCGCTCCGTGCCGATCGCAAATTGACCCCATGAACTTCCACCTTTTCCCAGAGCAGGCATCGAGCATCGCCCGCGAGTCGGACTGGTTGTTCTGGGCGCTCACGGCATTGAGTGCGCTCATCTGCGTGCTCGTCTTCGTGCCGCTCTGCTGGTTCGCGCTGAAGTATCGGCGGGGCCGGAAGGTCGATCGCGGCATGGAGGATTTGCCCACGTGGAAGATCGAAGTCACCTGGACGCTCATCCCCTTTGTCCTCGCCATGGGAATCTTCGGCTGGTCCGCGGAGGTCTTCTTCCGCATGGAGACTCCGCCTCCGGACGCGCTCGAGGTGAACGTGGTCGGCAAGCAGTGGATGTGGAAGCTCCAGCACGCGGAGGGCGCCCGGGAAATCAATGAACTGCATCTCCCGTCAGGCCGTCCGGTGAAGCTGATGATGACCTCGCAGGATGTGATCCACGACTTCTACGTGCCCGCCTTTCGCATGAAACAGGACGTCGTGCCCGGGCGCTACACCACGCAATGGTTCGTTCCCACGAAACCGGGACGCTACCGGATCTTCTGCGCGCAGTACTGCGGCACCACTCACTCGTCGATGGTGGGCTGGGCCTACGTGATGGAGCCGCATGACTATGAGCGCTGGCTGGCACAGGGCTCTCCCGAGCCGATGGCGGTGCAAGGCGAGACGCTCTTCCGGCGGTTGGGTTGCAGCGGCTGCCATAGCCCGGGCTCCAAGATCCACGCGCCGCCGCTGGAGGGGCTTTATGGACATCTCGTCCCGCTGGAGACGAAGGAATTTGTTGCCGCCAATGACCAATACATCCGCGACTCGATCCTCCTGCCCGCCTCGCAAATCACCGCGGGCTACCAGAACCTCATGCCCAGTTTCAAGGGGCACATCAGCGAAGAGGAGATCATGCAATTGATCGCCTACATCAAGAGCATCGCCAACAAGACGCCCGAGGGATATTCCCGATGAACGCAGCCGCCACCACCGAGAACTACCTGAGCGAACACAGTGTGAGTTCGTGGCTGCTCACGACCGACCACAAGCGCATCGGCATTCTCTATCTGCTCTCGATCATCGTTTACTTCGCCATCGCAGCGGCGGCGGCAGCACTGATGCGGATCGAACTGCTGACGCCGCAGGCCGATCTCGTCTCCTCGGAAACTTACAACAAGCTCTTCACGGTCCACGGCGTCCTCATGGTCTGGTTCTTCCTCATTCCATCGATTCCAGCGGTGCTGGGAAATTTCGTGCTGCCGCTGATGGTGGGAGCCCGAGATGTAGCCTTTCCCCGGCTGAATCTCATGAGTTGGTACATTTTCATCGCGGGTGGATCACTGGCGCTGTGGGCGCTGGTGCATGGCGGCGTCGATACGGGGTGGACCTTTTACACGCCCTATAGCAGCACCTATTCAAATACTCATGTCATCACCATGGCCATGGGTATTTTCATCGCCGGTTTCTCGACCATTCTCACTGGGCTCAATTTCATCGTGACCATTCACAAAATGCGCGCCCCCGGTCTTACCTGGATGCGATTGCCACTCTTTGTGTGGTCGATGTATGCAACGAGCGTGATCATGGTGCTGGCGACGCCGGTGTTAGCCATTACATTGGCGTTGATTTCGTTGGAGCGTTTCTGGGGAGTGGGGGTGTTCGATCCGCGCTTGGGGGGCGACCCGGTCCTCTTTCAACACCTATTTTGGTTCTATTCCCACCCGGCGGTCTATATTATGATCTTGCCGGGCATGGGAGTGGTGAGCGAATTGATCCCCTGTTTTTCGCGGAAAAAGATTTTTGGCTATAAATGGGTGGCGGGCGCCAGCCTCGCGATTGCTGTTTTGGGTTTTCTCGTTTGGGGGCATCACATGTTTGTCGCTAGCCAGTCGATCTATGCGGGGATGGTATTTTCGATCCTTAGTTTTCTTGTGGCGGTGCCGTCGGGGATCAAGGTGTTCAACTGGACGGCTACCCTGCACAAAGGATCTGTCTCTTTTGAGACGCCGATGCTCTACGCGCTTGGATTTATCGGGCTTTTCACGGTCGGGGGGCTCACCGGCCTTTTCCTGGCGGCATTGGCGGCGGATGTGCATCTTACCGATACCTATTTCGTCGTGGCGCACTTTCACTATATCATGGTGGGCGGAATGGTCATGGGATTCATGGGAGGATTGCACTACTGGTGGCCGAAAATTTCCGGGAGAATGTATCCGGAGCTTGCCGGCAAATTGGCGGCCATGATTACCTACATCGGATTTAACTTGGCGTTCTTTCCGCAATTCATCCTCGGCTATTTGGGAATGCCCAGGCGGTATCATAGTTATCCGCCGGAATTCCAGTTTCTCAACGTGCTCTCGACTGCTGGCGTGTCCATCCTTGGCGTGGGCTATCTGCTTCCGGCGTTTTATCTTCTTTGGTCACTGAAGTGGGGACGCACCGCTTCCGCGAACCCGTGGGGTGCGACCGGTCTGGAATGGCAAACGAGTTCCCCGCCGCCCAAGCACAATTTTGAAGCACCGCCTGTCGTGACTCAAGAGCCGTACGCCTATCGAGCGGACCTGAATGAATTCATCCCACAAGCAACCGTTTTCCATGCCTAGATCACCTGCCATCGCCGAGCAATTTGAAGAGCTGCCGCAACAGCATCTGGCCGATCAGTTCGGTATGTGGATCTTCCTCGCTACGGAGGTCATGTTTTTTGGCGGGCTTTTTGCCTGCTACACCGTATTTCGCTTTCTCCAACCGGAGGTCTTTGCGCACGCCAGCCATCACCTAAGCCTCGTGCTGGGGGGCATCAATACGGCAGTGCTGCTTTGTAGCAGCCTTACCATGGCCCTCGCGGTGCGAAGCATTCAATTGGGCAAACGTGGCGCGACGACGCTGCTGCTTTTGTCCACCTGCCTGCTCGGCCTCATTTTCCTGGGAATCAAAGGGTATGAGTATTACGAGAAATTCGTCGAGCATCTCGTGCCTGGAGCGTCCTTCCAGTACGATGGCGCGGAGCCGATGCGAGCGCAGATTTTCTTCTGGCTCTATTTTGCCATGACCGGCCTGCATGGTCTGCACGTGCTCATCGGCGTAGGGGTACTGTCGGTGATGGCAGTGCTGGTCCAGATGCGCCGCGTGAATCGCGAGCGCTATATGGCCATCGAAATCAGCGGCCTGTACTGGCACTTTGTGGATATCGTCTGGGTGTTTCTCTACCCGTTACTTTATTTAGCGGGAGCTCGGTCATGATCGTTCCTCCTAAAACCTATTTCAAAGTTTGGGCCGCCCTGCTGGTGTTACTTCTCGTGACCATCGGTGCGGCGTTTCTCAATCTGGGAGCTTTCAATCTCCCGGTGGCCATGCTCATCGCCTGTATCAAGGCGAGTCTGATTGTCCTCGTCTTCATGCACATTAAAGGCGCCGCGCCATTGCTGCATGTGGCCGCCGGTGCGGGATTGCTTTGGCTTGCGATTCTCCTTGCTCTCACGATGAATGATTATTTGACGCGCCACGAGACAAGTTGGCTGATGAAGTAGGGGCGTTTTGAGATCATCCGTGAATTGTTTTCTTGCAGAATGCGTTGCGGGCAGCGGGACCTTTCGTGTATTCGGACGTTTTCGCTAACCGCTCATGAGTCATTCGCAGCCCTCCGCTCTTCGTCGTGTCTGGTCGTTCTTCTTCCAGTCACCCCTTGATTGGCTCATCCTGGCCGTGCCGGTGGCGTTCGTGATTCATTATGTGCCGGCTCTCCATAATGAAACGTTGCTGTTTGGGATATCAGCCGTGGGGATCATTCCGCTCGCCGGCTGGATGGGGCGCTCCACTGAGGCCATTGCGGAGCGGGTAGGAGCGGGTGTGGGAGGCTTGTTGAACGCCACCTTTGGCAATGCCGCTGAGTTAATCATTGCATTGATGGCTTTATCGAAAGGGCTCAGTGGTGTCGTGAAGGCGTCGCTCACGGGTTCGATCATCGGCAATTTGCTGCTGGTAATGGGGGCATCGAGCCTCGCGGGCGGCCTGCGCTTTTCGAAGCAAACGTTCAATCAAACGGGAGCGCGCATTTCGGCGACATCGATGAGCCTGGCAAGTATTGCGCTGATCATGCCGACCGTATTCCATCACGCGGCGCATTTTAAATCGAGCGCTTTGACCGCGGGCGCAAGCCAGAAGCTATCGCTAGCCATCGCCATCGTGCTTTTTGCTACCTACTTTGTCTCGCTGCCATTTTATCTCATTACGCACAAAGGGCTTTTTGCCGGATCAGTGGTGGCCGAGGAGTGCGAACCGGAGGAGCGCAAGCACTCCATCTGGCCTTCCATCGCCTTGCTGGCCTTCGCCACGTTACTTGTCGCGTTTCTCAGTGAATTCCTGGTCGGAGCCATTTCCGCGGCGCAACAAAGCCTGGGCCTCACAGAGACTTTCGTGGGCGTGGTGATTCTGGCCATCATCGGCAATGCCGCGGAGCATTCCACGGCGGTGTGGGCCGCGTTGAAAAATAATATGGAGTTGAGCATCGGGGTCTCGATTGGCTCCAGCATGCAGGTAGCGCTTTTTGTCACGCCCGTGCTGGTCTTTGCCTCCTACGCTTTCGGGCAGCCGATGGATTTGGAATTTACTATGGCCGAAATTGTGGCCATTGTCCTCGCGGTGTGGATCGCGGGCCAAATCACGGGAGACGGTGAAAGCAACTGGCTGGAAGGCGTGCAGTTGCTCTCGGTTTACTTGATTCTCGCGATTTTGTTTTATTTTTTACCGGAGACCGCCGTGCATTGAGAGAAAGAGTCGGTCGGAGACGACACGTGCGAGGTGATTGTGATGGGAACCGGGCTTTGACACCGCCTTTTCAATCTCCAGGTACGAACTTGTTTTAACGAGGTGTCGTGTGGCGTTCTTTGGGACGTCGCGTCGAATGGCAGGAACAAAATCGTTAGACCTATGAAATCGGAATTCATTGAAGATCAGGTGGCCCAGCAAGGCTGGGTCAATCCCACGGAGAAAGCCCTGGATGCACTCTCCGATGTCACTGTTGAAAAATGGGGACGCAGGATTCGCAATTTTCTGCACGGTGTCTGGCTCGGCCACCCCCTGCATGCTGCGAGCGTAGAAGTGCCGATCGGCGCCCTCGCGACCACGACCATTTTGGATGTAATGGGTGCGGTGCAGGAAACAAAACGATTTGAGCCGGGAGCGAAGGTCGCGTTAAACACCGGCCTGATCACGGCCTCTTTTGCGGCGGCTTCGGGGCTTGCGGATTGGAGCAAATCGGATCAGCCGGCGCGGAGGGTCGGTGTCTTGCACGCGGCGCTCAACGGGACCGCCACACTTTGTTATGCCGCCTCGTGGGTTCTGCGACGACGGGGAGAACGAAAGGGCGCGGTGGGAACGAGCGTCGCGGGATTCCTCATTCTTGGACTGGGAGCATATCTCGGAGGGCGAATGGTATATAACCATAAATTAGGTGTGGATCATGCCCAACGCGGTGGGCCCGATGGATTCACTCCCGTGATGCCCGATATGGAATTGCCGGAAGGTGAGCCGCACCGGGTGGAAGTGGAGGGAGTGGGAATCCTTCTTATCAAACAAAACGGACGTGTTTTCGCTATTGGAGAGAAATGTTCACACCTCGGAGGTCCGCTGGCCGAAGGCAAATTGGAAGGAAATACGATTACCTGTCCGTGGCACGGCTCGAAATTTAACATTGAGACGGGCAAAGTAGTTGAGGGACCCGCAGTCTATGCGGAGCCTTGCTTTTCTGTGCGCGTGCAACGCGGACAGATCGAGGTTCGGCTCAACAAGAAGATGTAATGGGTTGTTTTTCACTCCGCTGTTAGCATTTTGAAGATCGAGGATTACGGCCTCATTGGCGATACTCAGACGGCGGCGCTGGTCAGCCGGACGGGCTCCATTGATTGGCTATGCCTGCCGCGTTTCGATTCGCCAGCCTGCTTTGCAGCATTGCTAGGAAAGGAAGAGCACGGACACTGGAAAATATCGCCAGTGGAAGAAACGATCTCCACCCGCCGGAAGTATCGCGAAGGGACGCTGGTGCTGGAGACCGAATTCAAAACGGAAAGCGGTTGCGTCCGCGTAATCGATTGCATGCCGATTCGCGAGCGCAATCCGGATCTTTTGCGGTTGGTGGAAGGTGTGAGCGGGACAGTGAAAATGCGTATGCAGTTAGTGATCCGATTTGACTACGGCTCCATCGTTCCCTGGGTGCGTAAAGTCGATGATCACCTCGAAGCGGTGGCGGGTCGGCACGCGGTGAGCATTTGGTCGGAAGTGCCGACTTACGGTGAGGAAATGAAAACAGTCGCCGAATTCGAGGTGCGAGCAGGGGAGAGCGTCGGTTTTGCTCTTCGCTGGCATCGTTCGTATGAGGCGGATGGTGAGCGTATTGATATTCGCAAAGGTGTTGAAGACACGGAGCGCTGGTGGGGCGAATGGACGGGTCGTTCGAAATGCCATGAGGAATGGCGCGAGCCCGTTCAACGGTCGCTGATTACTCTCAAGGCGCTCACCTACGCGCCCACGGGAGGAATTCTCGCCGCACCGACGACATCGCTTCCGGAACGGCCGGGCGGAGTGCGCAACTGGGATTACCGTTATTGCTGGTTGAGGGATGCGACCTTCACCCTCTACGCGTTACTTGAATCGGGTTACACCGATGAGGCCTGCGCCTGGCGCGATTGGCTCCTGCGCGCCATCGCCGGAGATCCCTCCAAGCTGCAAATCCTATATAGCACTCTCGGAGAACGTCGATTGGAGGAGTATGAGTTGCCGTGGCTCCCCGGATACGAAAATTCCGCACCAGTGCGAATCGGCAACGCCGCCCACGGCCAATTTCAGCTCGACGTCTATGGCGAAGTGATAGATTCGATGCACCAGGCGCGGTTGGCGGGGATTGATCCGGACGAACCGTCATGGTGTTTGCAGCGAGCCATTCTCGAGTTTCTCGAATCAGCTTGGCATGAGCCCGACAAGGGCATCTGGGAAGTGCGCGGGCCGGATCGACATTTCACTCATTCCAAGGTGATGGCCTGGGTCGCTTTCGATCGCGCCGTGAAAGCGGTGGAGGATTTTGGTTTGGATGGCCCCGTCGACCGGTGGAAGGAGCATCGGAAAAAGCTTCACGCGGAAATCTGTGCGAAGGGTTTCAATACGAGCCGGCGGGCCTTTACGCAGGAGTATGGCTCGGATCGGCTTGATGCCAGCGTACTGATGATCCCATTGGTAGGCTTTTTGCCGCCGGAGGACGAGCGGGTCCGCGGGACGGTGAAAGCCATCGAGGAAGAGTTACTTGTGGATGGCTTCGTTCTCCGTTACAAGCCGGATGACGCGGAGCACGTCGATGCACTGCCTCCAGGAGAGGGCGCATTTCTGCCGTGTACTTTCTGGCTGGCGGATAACTATGCCATCGCGGGCCGCTTGGAAGAGGCGCGCGCACTCTTCCAGCAGCTTCTGTCGATTCGCAACGATCTCGGGTTACTTGCTGAAGAATACGATCCGCGCGCCGGACGGCTGCTCGGCAATTTCCCGCAAGCCTTCACCCACGTCGGCTTGGTGAACACAGCGCACAATCTTGTGAATCACAGCGGCCCGGCTCACAGCCGGCCAAAATGCCAACGGGCGAGGAAATCGCAACCCGCCTTTGCCTAGCAAGGCGAGGGGATCGACAGAGCCCGCAATTTGAGCGGCTACTTGGCCAATGCATCCAGCTTCGCCACCAGCGAAGCTTTCGGCGCCACTCCTCCCACCTGATCGCGCACTTCGCCGTCCTTGAAATAAAGGAACAGCGGGATCGCGTTCACGCGGAAGCGGACGGCGAGATTCTGGTTCTCGTCCACATTCACCTTGCCAATCTTGGCACTGCCGGCTTTGGCATCGGCGATCTCATCAATGATCGGCGAAACCATTTTGCACGGACCGCACCAAGGCGCCCAGAAGTCGAGCATCACCGGAACTTTCGACTGAAGCACTTCTTCATCGAAATTGGAGTCTGTGATGGTAACAACGTTGGGACTGGACATGGCTTTGTGGATTGTAACGGGGACTCTTGGTTAAGAAGCGGCGTTGTAGGCGAGGAAGACGAAAATCAGCGACAGCAGGGAAACAACGAGGGCGGCAATGCTCATGATGTTCTGCGTGGAGTCGGCTTCCGCGGGCATCGCATGATGCGCTGCGGAAAGCGGTGCTGTCTGGACGGGAGAAGCGGGGGTCAGCGAAGGCGCCGGACGATTCACCAGCGGCTGCGTCTGCTGCATCTTGACTGTCGCCTTGGGAAGCGCAGGCTTCGCGGCGCCTTCCGGCGGGAGAGTAATGCGCGCGGTCTCCTTTTTGGGAGCAGCGGCTTTCTGCGCGATCGGCGCGGGGGCCGCAGCGGCGGCAGCGGGTGCGGCAGGTGCAGCCGGAGCTGAGGGAGCCGGTTTTAGCGGCACCGTAGGCCGAGCGCCAAAGGCCGGTGGTTTCGGCGGAGCCATGCCTGGCGCGGGCTTGGCCGGAGGGACGGAGGGGGCAGAAGGAGGAGTCGGAGGCGTGAAAGGCTTGGCCACGGTCGCGGAGGCATCCATGTCGCCTTCCGCAGCGGAGGGAACCATTCTGGCGGTTTCGGCGCCTGCTAATCCTCCGAGCTTCGTCGTCTCCTTCTTCGGAGCGATACCCGCGGAGGGAATCCCGGCCGGTTTCCCCGGGAGGCTGATCCGAACCGTCTCGCGCTTGATCGCCTGCTGTTCCTGGCGAGGCGGCAAAGTGATCCGGATGGTCTCCGCTTTCGAAGCGTCTTCTGTTTCAGATGGGGCTGGAGGGATTTCGTCGGCCATAAGGGAATGTTAAGGGATGTGAAAAAGCGTGTATCTCACCCGTGCTCCGGGCTGTCAATGGAACAATCTGCGCACCTCGCACGATTTCTGCAAGCGGAAGAATCCTCTGAATTTAAGAATCCCAGGAATCCAATCTGCCGCCACTTCGATAGGAAGCTCGGCGGGCAGCGGCAGAGTCCTGAAAGATAAAGATCAAGATGATCCCGGCGACAAAGCCGCCGATGTGGGCCAGGTAGGCGACCCCGCCGGATTCTCCCTGTGGTCGGGAGACGACCTGCTGGAGAAATTGCATGCCGATCCAGACGAGCAGGAAGACGAAAGCTGGGACGTCGATGATGCGTGAAAAGATCCCGAAAGGGATGAGTGAACGTACCATGGCCCTGGGGAACTTGAGCAGGTAAGCCCCGAGCACACCGGAAATGGCTCCGCTGGCCCCGACCAGCGGGATCGCCGAATGCGGGCTGCCCATGGCGTAGAGCAAAGTCGCCGCCGCTCCGCACAGCACGTAGAAACAGGCAAACCGGACGTGGCCGCAGACGTCTTCGATGTTATTTCCGAAAATCCAAAGAAACCACATATTGCCGAGGAGATGACCCCACCCGCCGTGCATGAACATCGAGGTAAAAAGATGCGTCATGGCTCCGGGCACATGTGCGGAGAAGTCTTCCGGGATAAATCCGGCCTGCGCCACCGTTTGGTCCACACCGGTGCTGCTCTGCCAGGCGACAAAGACCAGGACGTTCAACAAGATGAGACCAACCGTCACCACCGGGGTGGTTTCAGCCGGCTGGTCGTCGTAAAGCGGAATCATTTCGCGGAAACGATGGAATGGATCGGGCGAAATGTCGAACCGCTCCTGGTCTGCGCGGATACAAGAAAGCCCTTGGCCTTTAACTGAGACCCTTGGATCGGAAAAAGCCCGCAGACTAAAGAATCGACTTTGGCGTGCTGCTCACCCACGCTTGAGAGGCGATGCGTTTTTCTTTGCTTCCCCTGCTGATCTTGTTTCTCGCCGTCGGTCGGGCCGACGAAGCTCCCACCGATGCGCCGGCAGACCACCAAGGGTCGCGTAAAGTCGTCGCGGCTGCGGACGATGGGTCCGTTACTTTACACGCACGGGATGCCAGCGTGCATGGCTCGACCGTTCGCTATGAACCGATCCCGGAGAAAAATACCATTGGCTATTGGACGAAGAAGGAGGACTGGGCGAGCTGGGAATTTGAAGGGCAAAAGCCGGGGAAGTATGAGGTGGAAGTGCTGCAGGGTTGTGGGAAAGGAAGCGGAGGTGCGGAGGTGCAAATCAGCGTGGGGGATCAGACGGTGAAATTCATCGTGGAAGACACCGGCCATTTTCAAAACTTCGTCGCGCGGCAGATCGGTTCACTGGCCATTGGCGCCGGGCGCCAGACTCTCTCCGTGAAGGCGCTGACAAAGCCCGGCCTTGCTGTGATGGATCTTCGTCAGGTCGTCTTGAAACCCGCGGAGCCCAAATAGGATCGCGCAGGGGAGGTTATACAAGTTCCGACGTTTGTTATGAAATTCCCCTCGCTTGTTTTGTTTGCCATCACTGCTGCTGCGGTGCACGCCGCGCCCATCAGCCTCCACCCCGACAACCCTCATTACTTTTTATTTCGGGACAAAGCGACCGTCCTCATCACTTCAGGCGAGCACTACGGCTCGGTGGTGAATCTGGATTTTGATTTCACGAAGTACCTCGATACGCTGGCCGCCGATGGCTTGAATCTCACGCGCATTTGGAGCGGCGCTTATGTTGAGCCTGCCGGTGCGTTTAAGATTGAGAGAAACACGCTCGCGCCTGCCGCCGGGCGTTTCCTGGCACCGTGGCGGCGTTCGTCACAGCTGGGATATGCTAATGGAGGAAATAAATTTGACCTCGCGCAATGGGACCCGGCGTATTTCCAAAGATTGCGCGACTTTGTCACGTCTGCGAGCGAGCGCGGGATCGTGGTGGAGTTGAATCTCTTTTGCCCGATGTACGAGGGGGCGCAGTGGAAGCTCAGCCCGATGAATGCCGATAACAATATCAACGGAATCGGCGCGATCACTTCCAATGATGTCTATAATATAACAAAGAACGGGGATCTGCAGGCCATTCAGGAAGCGCTCGTGCGCAAAATCGTCTCGGAACTCGCAGACGCGGACAATGTTTATTACGAGATATGCAATGAACCTTATTTCGGTGGAGTGACCATGGATTGGCAGCGGCGGATCGCCGAGGTCATTGCCGAAGCCGAGAAAAGCCTGCCGGCGCATCATCTCATCTCGCAAAACATCGCCAACGGCGCCCAAAAAGTAGAGGATCCTTTTCCACAAGTATCCATCTTCAATTTTCACTATGCCAATCCGCCGGACGCAGTCGGGCTTAACTATGCTCTGAACCGCGTCATTGGTGAAAACGAGACCGGTTTTAAAGGTACGGAGGATGACTATTATCGCATGGAGGCGTGGGAATTCATTCTCGCGGGCGGCGGTCTCTTTAATAATCTCGACTACTCTTTTGTCGCGGGTCAGGAAGACGGAACGTATAAATATCCGGCCTCGCAGCCGGGCGGGGGATCTCCCGCCTACCGTAAGCAGCTCAAAGTGCTGGGCGATTTTTTCCGCAGCTTCGATTTTGTAAAAATGAAGCCGGCTCGCGATCTTGTGCGCAGTCCCATTCCCGAAAAAGCGCATCTGCAGGGGATGGCCGAACCCGGTCACCAGTACGCGTTCTATTTTAAGGGAGCGCTGCCTGCGCCGCTGCAACTGGAAATGCCGGCGGGCAAGTACCATTGCGAATGGCTCGAAGCCGCTTCTGGGAAACCGTTGCCCGCTCTGGATCTGCAGCATCCCGGTAAAGTGTGCGAGATCGCCGCGCCCGCTCCCAGCGGGGAATATGCGCTGCGCGTGGTGCGTACCGGGGATTGAGACGTTACGTAGCGCTTGCATCCTCCGTGCGTCCAGAGAAGGTTGAAAGTTCGTGACCAAGCCGCCCGATACCGATCTCCCATCCATTCTCTCTCCTGCCGCCCGCACGGCGTTGATTATTGGCGGCTTTTTCCTGGCCCTCATCGGTGGGGGCACCGTTTGGGTGACGAACATGGCTCAGAAGATCAAGCATCAGAAGGAGCTGACCTCGATTGCTAATCGGAATGAAAGCCAGACCGGCGATATGGTGTGGATTCCTGCGGGGACATTCACCATGGGCGGGATCGGCCGCGAAGTGCCTCCGGATGAATTGCCGCTGCACGATGTCAAGATCGACGGCTTTTGGATGGATAGGACCACCGTGACCAATGAGCAGTTTCAAAAGTTCGTAGATGCGACGCACTACGTCACCGTGGCTGAGCATCCGGTGACCTCGAAGACGGTGCCGGGTTTGCTTCCCGAGCTGGAGGGCAAAACGGTTTCTCTATGCTTTCGTCCACCCAAAAAAGACGAACCCGTGGACAACGCCTATCAGTGGTGGGAGCCGCGTGTGGGTGCGAACTGGCGGCACCCCGAGGGGGAAGGATCAGACCTGAAGGGCCGGGAGAAGCACCCAGTGGTGCATGTCTGTTATGAAGACGCCATGGCCTATTGCAAATGGGCCGGAAAGCGTTTGCCGACGGAGGCAGAGTGGGAATACGCTGCACGCGGCGGTCTGATCTCGCAGGAATACGTCTGGGGAGCAGAGTTTTGCCCGGGCGGCCACTGGATGGCCAATACCTGGCAGGGCCATTTTCCGGATGAACAGAAAGTGGAGGATGGTTTCGCCACCACTGCGCCCGTGGGAAGTTTTCCGCCCAATGGATACGGGCTCTACGACATGGCGGGCAATGTCTGGCAGATTACCGAAGACTGGTATCGACCCGACTACTACGCGATGCTCGTGAAGACGCAGAGCAAAGAAGCACGGCATAATCCGAAAGGGCCAAGCGATAGCTACGATCCCGACGAACCCGGCATCTGGAAGAAAGTAACGCGTGGTGGTTCCTTTATGTGTAGCGATAACTATTGCCGTGGCTATCGTCCCAGCGCCCGCATGAAAGTAGCTCCCGACACCGGCCTGCAAAACACGGGATTCCGTTGCGTGAAAGATGGCTTCGCACCGTGAGTAAGATTTGTCGCGAGCCTTCACGGTTAACGGGTGTCAAAACTGTCATCTCAACGAAAGGGCGGCGCAATCGCCATTCGTTGAATTAGCGATTCATGTCCGCAGACGTCGAGGTGATGCCCCCTTCTAATCAAAAAAGTTCTCTCAGCAGTCCCATTGCGACGGTGACGGCCGCGCGTGCCGATGCTTTACGCACGATGGATTGGATCGCGGCAGGGATTGTCTTTGCCGCGATTCTCACGCTCCGCGTGCTCTTGATTCATGCGCTGCGGTGGCATTCCGATGAAGCGCAGCATATGCACGTGGCCTGGAGTTGGGCCAATGGGCGGCTGCCCTATCGGGATGAATTTGATAATCACAGTCCGCTCTTTGGTTTCTTGTGCTCGTTTCCATTTCGCCTGGTGGGCGAGCGCAATGACATCGTCGAAGCGATGCGCTGGTTCATGTTGCCGCTCTTTGGTGTCTGCGTGTGGTCGCTCTATCGGCTGGGAAAAATTACCTTTTCGGCTCGCGTGGGGCTTTGGGTGGCCTTGGTGGGAGTGCTTTATCCCAATTGGTTTCTTAAGATGGCGGAGTTCAGGACGGATGTGCTTTGGACAACCCTGTGGTTAGTCACACTCGTGATCCTCGTCAGCGGGAAAATGCGGCCTGCGCGGATGTTTTTTGCCGGCCTGACACTGGGTGCCGCCTTCAGCGTTTCGATGAAGAGCACGCTCATGCTCTTTACTCTGGCGTCGGCGGGTCTGGTGACCTGGATATTCTGCGCATGGGTCGCACGGCCTGCCGGGTTTGCCGGCTCGATTAAAGAGCGACTGTTACTTGTTTTGGCGGGAGTGGCGGGATTGCTGATCATCCCGTCGGCATTTGTCTCTTTCTTTGCGTGGCACGGATTGGCGAAGACGATGTACTACTGCGTGATCGAGCACAATCTGGCGGGCGCCCATTCCACGGGAAGGATGATCCGCAAATTGAAGGAGTGGCATTCGCTTTTGATTCCACTGACGATTGGGTTGGGTTTCACGCTGTTGCCAGCGTTTCGGAGAAATCCCTCTCAAGCCGCGCGCCGTTTCTTTTTGCTCTGCGTCGCCGGACTTTTTTCTCCCATCCTTGAGACGATTTGGACCAACGTCACTTCCCAGGATTACCTGCCGGTGTGGCCGCTTTATGGAGGACTCGTTGCGCTCGTGCTGGTGAAGTTAAGTGACGCGCTGGAAGCGCGGGCCTGGGGAAGGGGATGGGCGCAAGTGCTTCCTTACGCTGGACTGCTCGCGGTGATTCTTTTCGAATTTCGCTGGATTGACCTGGGCGGATTCAGATTTCGCGCTGATCCCGATGACTTGCCTCCGCAACCTTTGGCGCTGACTGGAGATCCCAATGTTTCCGACATGGAGACGATCAAAGAGGGGCGTGCTCTGACTAACCCCGGCGAATTTCTCATGGATTCGAAGGGCGAGACCGTGTATCGCCCGCGTCCTTATTGGTATGTGCTGGAAACGTTGACACGAAAGCGCCTGATGAACGGCATGATGCCGGACGATCTTCAGGAACGGCTGAAAGCGACGAAAACGGCGGTCTCGGCGGTATCAAACCGGATGCTTCCGGAAGATCGCAAGTTTATCGAAGATAACTATATTTCCGTGGGCATCTTGAGCGTGCTCGGGAAATTCGTCGATGAAGGACCGGCCGGTTCCTACAAATTCGATATCACAATTCCCGCTCGCTATACACTCTTCACTCACGGGGATGCCCGGCCCGAGGGGATGTTGGACGGCGTTCCTTTTCACGGACCTGTAATGCTCGAAGCGGGTCCTCATGAATTTGTGCGCACGAAAGGGCAGGGAAGGCTCGCGGTGATTTTGGACCGAGCGGTGGAAAAAGGATACAGCCCGTTTCACATTCACGCATTTCACCCGCTACCGTAGTTCCGCCATGCTGTTATCTTTGTTTATTAGCCAGACCTTTTCATCCGTAGTCGTTCGTCATAGCAGATGAATACTTTTCGTTCTGGTTTATTGCTGCTTTTGGTTTGTTTCGCTGCATTTTGGTGGCGATTGGGCACGCTGGGTTTGATCGATCCGGATGAGCCGTTTTACGCGCAGTCCGCCCATGAAATGTTAACCACGGGTGACTGGCTCACCCCGCAAATCTACGGTGCCCCTCAGTTTGAAAAGCCGATCTTCTATTACTGGATGGTCGCCGCATCCTATAAAACACTCGGAGAGACGGAATTTGCCGGAAGGATGCCCACGGCGCTTTTTTCCACACTGCTCGTCCTCATGTGCTGGGCCTGGGCTTCGCGGGTCTTCAATCCACAGGCCGGTTTTTTGGGAGCGCTCATCCTGGCGACAGGTTTGGAATTCAGTGTGATGTCGCGCCTCATGCTCACGGATGTACCCCTGGCTTTCTTTCTGGCGGGCTCGATCTTTAGCTATTGGTTCGCGATTTCGGGGTCGTCGCGGCGTCAGCTTTGGCTGGCGTTGCATGTGCTCTGCTCGGCGTTTGCGGTGTTGACGAAGGGTCCCATCGGTTCACTCATACCGTTACTTGGTGCGTTGTCCTTTAGCGCGGCAACGCGAACCGCACCGGTATTGAGAGGGCGCGGCTTTTGGATGGGATGCGCCGCATACGCTGTCCTGGTAGCGCCATGGTACGGACTCATGTTTCTCTGGCATGGCCGCCGCTTTTGGGAGGAGTTCTTTGTGCGCGACAATTGGCTTCGTCTCATTCGCGCCGAGCACCCGGCCAACAATCACGTCTATTACTATGCCGGCTTGCTGTTACTTGGTTCCATCCCCTGGATGCCTGTCGTAATGGCTGCGATCCGGAGGCTATGGCATGACGTACGCCAGGATCGCCGGCTGGCCTATGTCTGCGCGTGGCTCCTGAGCAGCCTCATTTTTCTCACCGTCGCGCAGTCAAAGCTGCCTTCTTACGGTTTCTTTTTATTCGTTCCGATGAGTTTGCTGGCGGGCGTTACTTTGGATTCGATCTGTCGCCTGGGCTTTCGTGATCGCACCGAGAAGTGGATTTTGATTTCGGCGGCGGTCCTGCAATTTGTCGCCGCATTTGCCGCGCCGCTGCTTCCGGTGGCCAAGCCGTTTGCGATGCCCGCGGCGCTTACTGCAGGGTGCTTGATGCTCGCCGTAATCTGCCTTGTCTTTCGCAGATGGCAGCCCTGGGTATTAGCCAGCGCGGTTGCGTCCATCGTGCTCATAACCGGGGCTTTGACCTTTTCCAAAGAGCACGTGGAGGCGGATAGCTCGGCGCGGCCGGTGGCGCAGGAACTTGCGCGACGGCGCCAGGGAGATGAGCCCCTCTTGAGCGGGAAATTCCTCATCCGCGGCATCATTTACTATATGCGCGAACCGGTGACAGTCCTTGCCAACAAGGCGCAACCATTCTGGGCGGCGCACCCGCTCCCGGTAGTCGTATGGCGAGGCGATGGAGTGGAGCAATTTCTCGCGAAACATCCTACCGCGCTGTGTGCTTTGCGGCGGTCCGAATGGGAAACGCTCTGCAAACACGCCGCCTTCGCCGGCAGCGAAGTGCTCAGCGAATCAGGGCCGAATATCATCGTGCGCGCCCACGCGCCCTCTCCTCCGCAGAAGACGGTGGCCGCTCAGACCGGCGGCAAGTAATCGCCTGCAGGTTGCGAGTGGCTCGTTGGCCGTGGCAGCGACTTCACCTTTGTCGAAACTCCTGGGACAAATGGTGAAGCGGTAAACCCTTCGACGACCGTTACTTCATGCCATCCGGCAACGTCAAAAAAGAGCGGACGGCAATCCAGCTTCACAAAGGCGCGCCCGACCGGTTGCACCGACCAAACCGGGATGGCGATTTCCGCCATCCGCCCTTTCATGCGCACGGATGCGAACCGTCCCTGACGCTCCGTAATGGCGCAACGCAGCCTCACTCGGGCCGAGCGATGCGGAAGATTGAGCGTCCAGCGCACTGGCCCCTCCGTGAGGCTCTCGATTGCGATATGTAATTTCGGACTTCCGATGGCGCGCAGCGAGGGCAACTCCACCATCAGGCGAAGTGCGCCATCTTCAAAAGCTGCGGAGCGAATCGGATGAGTCGCGCTCTCTACGTGAGGCGTGGCCGGCAGGTAGAACTTCTCCAGCGGCGTGGCATGAGCCAGAAAGCGGCGACGGCTGAGCATCTGCGTTTGATGCCGCTGGATGGCGTCTCTCTTTACCTGGACCTCTTCCGCGCTCAGGCCGACGGCCATTTTCTGGCCACTCACCGGATAGTGCGGCTTGTGAATGACGTAAGTCAGTTGCGGGCAATGGCAGCCGCGCTCGCTGAGGCGGGCCAGTGCGAGCTGCGTCAACACGTAGAAAGCATTATGATCGGGGTGCGTGTCTTCCGGCGACGGAAGGACCAGCAAAGTGGGACGAAAGGCCTGGATCTCGCGACAGATCGTTTCCAGCGCCGACTCATCGGCTTGCAGGAGGAAAGCGGTCACTCCCTGATCCGGCCAATGGAAGAACCCAGCGTCCTCTTCACCCAGCCCGAGATGCTCCATGGCGGCCAGCGCTTCTTTGCGGCGGCGTGCGCCCCAGCGTGCCTGTTCGTCGGGGCCGATGCTCCAGCGCCATTCTGCCGCCCGCTGAGCCCAGGGATTCTGGTCTCCGTTGGTCACGAAGACGATTCGCACGGAGGCCTTGGCTCTGACGGCATGCTGAATCAATCCCGCGCCGCCCAATGATTCATCATCAGGGTGCGGAGCAAAATAGAGAATTCGATCAGTAGCGGTGATTTCGAGAAGCGGAGTCATCCAGATTCAGTATCGCGGCACAAGTAAGCAAATGCGTGTTACCGAACAGTTTCCGCAGGATTACAAGCGTGCAATGAAATAGCAAGCGCGAACTAAAACATCAGATCGCCTCTATGGCAAGGCGGGAAGTTGCGCGGCTTGCCGGGCTGGCGGGATAGCGAGCCTGCATAATATTCACGTGTTAGGTAAACTGCGGTGCGCGGGATTTTGGAGTGCGAGCGCTCGCTCCGCTTTGTTAGTGTCGCTTTCTTAAAATGTCCGATCCTCTGAATCTCCACGCGAACAAAGCGGAGCAAGCGCCCGCACTCCAAAAAGCGCCTGAATGTCATTAATCCCATGCGGTCCTGTAACGCGTTACAGGATAATCGCGTTGAGGATTTTCGGCGCGCGCGTTTACTGCCGCGCTCTTTCGCGGCATCATGCTCCCACTGCCTGCTATGTCACCACTCGCTCACATTTTTCGCTTTCATTGCTCCCGATTCTCAAATCGCCATAGCTCATGCCGCAGAAGTGTGGCCTTGAGTTTGGCGTTTGGATTCTGTGTCGCGCTGGTGCACGGTCCGCTGCACGCCGCAACGATTGATGTCACTACGCACGGAGCGCATCCCGATGACCAGGATGACGATACTGTGGCGATTCAGGAAGCGATGGATGCCGCAGCGGAAGGGGACAAGGTTTATCTTCCCGCAGGGACCTACCGGATTTCAAAATTTCTCGCACCGAAATCCGCTACGAAAATCATCGGAGCCGGGGCAAACTCCACAACCATTCTTTATGTGGGGGACACCCCTCACAGTTTGCTGAGCATCACGAAAGCGAAAAACGTCGAGGTGGCAAACCTGACTCTCGATGGCGGAGGCAGCAAAACGCCGAGCGAGGATGGAATCAAGGCGGAGTTATCCAGCGATCTTTATATTCACGACATCGCCGTACGAAATCTCGGCTCCCATCATGATGGGGATGGCATTCAACTTGCCCAGAAAGTAACGGATAGCCGCTTTGAGAATTGCACCTTTAGCAATATCGGTGTGGGTGACAAGTGGTCCTCGGGATTTCGGATTTCCCATGGTTCCTCGCGAAACCGAATCATCGGCAATACCATCGATCAAACGGGTCGCGGCGGCATCCTTTGCAACGACGGTTGCAACGATTTAATCATCCAGAAAAACAAGATCACTGGTTCCGGCGGAGAAAATCTGGGGATCGAGCTTTGGGGCGGAGTTCCCTGTGATCGGGCCATCGTGGAAGACAATCAAGTGGATCATTGGCTGAGCATCAGCGGTTCCAATTTTGCCGCGGTGCGGCGCAATCAAATCGCCGCGGACGATGGCATCATCGGCCTCACGGCGATTGAATGTGTGGCCACGCACGATAGCATTTTCACGGACAACATCGCGACGGGCGGTTTCACTGACGGCGTTTCCATTTCCGCGGGTCCCGAGCAATACGATTTCTTTGCCTATAACAGTTTCTCCAATTCCACACTTTGGGGGATGCAGATCCAGGGCGATGCGGGCGGAGCCAGGAATCTCTATTTCTATAAAGACACCTATGCGGCGACGAAAACGGGGCCGCACACGCCATTAGATACCGGATACGGAATCCGCATCAACGGAAACACGCACTTTCTCACGCTGGATTCGGTGACGATCAAGGACAACCCGAGTTGGGCCATTCAAGGCATCGGTGTCGGATCAAACGTGGATGGCCTCAGCGTGGTCAATTGCATCTTGTCTAATAATCGCAGCAATTACTCGTGGGCCGGCAGCATGAAAAACATTGAATGGGAGAATAATTCGGTCTCGGCATTTGCGACTAATTCCGTTCCGTCAAATTCCGGATTCACTGATGCGAAGCCCGTGGCTGTTATCGAATGTCCGGACAAAGCTGAAGTCGGAGAACCTGTTACTTTTACCAGCAAATCGACCGATTCGGATGGAACCATCGCTCACACGCTCTGGGATTTGGGTGTCGGTGCGCCCATCGCAGAAAGCGCAGCAAGCTATACTTTCACGAAAGCTGGAAGTTACCGGATTTCGCTTTTGGTGTGGGATGAAGCCGGCCGAGGTGGGCATGCCGAAAAGACCATTGAGATTTCTCTGAGGGCCAGTGCTCAGACGAATTGATTAACACGACGCGCTAGTGTGATGTCGCGTAAGGTTCTTACATAGAGACGAGTGCGACTTTGCCGAAAGCGAGTCGCACGGAAAAAGAACTCGAACGCCAACGGCGTTCCATCATTCAGCCCAGGGTTGCGAGGAACGAGCTACCCTGGGTTCACGTCAAAAAAGCGCCCTACCCTGAAAGGGTTGTATCGAATGCACGATGGTCCGCAGCGTGGATTCAACTCCTTTCAGGGTTGGCCGATTTTGGGTAGCAAACCCAGGGTAGCCTAGCACTTTGTGCCAAAGTGCTGGACAACCCTGGGCTGGAAGATGAAACGCCGTTGGCGTTTTTCTGTTTCCTCAAAGAACTTACGGGACACCTCACTAGCTTTCTTTCCGCGGAAGCGCTTGCGCGTAGATTTCCTGGGGCGCGTTTTCGAAATATTTGAAAAGGGCCGGGCACAGCCAGCCTTCCATGGATTTCTCCGGCCACGAATACCAGTGGCCTCCGAATTCCTCGCGTGTCCGGACAAAGCGGGCAGCGTATCCCGGGAAGGGGATCGGAGAAAACAGTAAGCGAAAGCCACTCTCCGCATCCGCGATATGCGCGGTGAGCACGTCGATGATTTCATCCGCACCACTGACAAATGGCTCTCGGGCCAAGCCCACGGACGGGTCATCGAAGACCCAAAAGCCTTCGTATTTGTACGGCGCGATGGCGAAGATGGAATTCACGAGGAAACGGAATAGCGAAATGGACCCGAGAGAAAAGTAGGAAAGCAGTACGCCCTGAGGCAGAGCGTTAAATAAAGGCTATACATTTTGTGGAAGAATTGCTAACAGGCGGGCGTGACGAACGGTACGGAATCGACAGACCGCCTTGCTTCCGCCCCCGAATTGCGCTGCGCCTCGATCTTTGAGGCCGCGAATTCGGGTGTGCCGGCGAAATCAACCCCGGGCGAATCGGCCGCGCCCCGCGTAGTGCGTCAGCTCACTCCATCTGATGCCGGCGCCTATCTTTCCGTGCGGATGCGCGCCTTGCGCGAAAGACCTCTGGCGTTTAGTTCGTTGCCGGAGAATCAACCAGGTCTCGCGGAAACCATGGCGCAGCTGGCGGAGAGCCAAGAGCGTTGCTTTCTGGGGGCGTTTCAGGACCGGCAAATCATCGCCGGGATCGTGCGCCTTGCGCGTTATCCAGAAGACGAAGAGCGCTCTCACGCGTACATCGCGGGCCTGTATGTCCTGCCCGCCTTTCGGCGTGCGGGCTATGGCAGGTCCCTTATGCAGGCTGCCCTTGAGTGGGCGCGAGCGCAGAACCTCCGCAAAGTAAATCTGGCAGTGGTCACCGAGCAGGAGCCCGCAATTCGTCTTTACGAATCGCTGGGCTTCCGCACCTACGGGCTCGAGCGCGCGACGTTCAGCCGCGATGGGCGGACGTTTGACGAATATCTGATGACCCGTGAGATTTTTGTAGGGAGCGCCGTCTGATTCCGGCTTCCTCAGAAAGCGCACAGGGGCTTCGCGATGCTACGCCCGCTCGAGAGGCGCAGAGGCAGAAAGTTGAGTTTCGCGGACGGATGGGTGAGGAGAATCCACAGGTCACAAATGTGCACTCTGGACACAGAAAATATGGGCTATTTGAACAGATCGCCTCTGACTTTGCGCTCTTTGCGTCCTTTGCGCCTTTGCGTTAAATCGTGCGCTTCGCTCGCGCGGAACCTAGTTTTAACGCAAAGGCGCAAAGGACGCAAAGAGCGCAAAAACGGAATCCAGTTCTCTTGAGGGCCGTTGAAAAAAGGGGAAGGCTTGCCGCTCGATCGACGCGAGAGAGGCCGCCTTTCCTCCGCGTCACTCCTCTTTATTCTCCGCGCCTCTCGAGCGGGCGTAGCATCGCGAAGCCCCTCTGCGTTTTTCAGAGGCCTGTTAGGTTACTCGATACGGCGGGCCATGGCCTGAGCCTGGAGGCAGAGCTCCGCGGCGCGGAAAGTGTGCTCCTGCGTCATCGCGGTTTCCGTGCGGTTCAGGCAGTCGAGGATGAGCTGGCCGAAAAATGGGAAGCCAACGAGGCCGTGGCAGCGGATGTGATGCTCGCCTTTGTGATCGACTAGATAAAGCTGGTCACCCTCGTATTCGCGCGCCACGTCGAGGTATTTGCGCAGCTCCATATAACCATCGGTGCCGAGGATGAAGGTTCGTCCGTCACCCCACGTTCGCAGGCCATCGGGATTGAGCCAATCCACGCGGATATAGTTGGTCGCGCCGTTTTCGGCGAGCAAATTGGCTTCACCCCAATCTTCGAATTCCGAATGTTCCTTGTGATGATAGTTAGCTACGGATGCATTTACCACGCGCACATCTTTCGCTCCCGCGAAATGGAGAAATTGTTCGAATTGATGGCTGCCGATGTCGATGAGAATGCCGCCGGATTTTTCCTTGGACCAAAACCAATCTGGACGGCTCGCGGGTGAGCAGCGATGCGGCCCGAGGCCGATCACTTGCACCACGCGTCCGATGGCGCCTGCCTCGATGAGCTGGCCAGCGCGCACCGCGCATTCCACGTGAAGCCTTTCGCTATAATAGACCGCGTACTTCTTGCCAGTCTCCGTTACTTTGCGGCGCGCCGCTTCAAGCTGATCGAGCGTGGTGAATGGAGCTTTGTCGGTAAAATAATCCTTGCCCGCGTCCATCACGCGAAGCCCAAGAGGACCGCGCTCGCTCGGCACTGCTGCGGAAGCGATCAGTTGGATTTCCGGCTTTTCCAGAACGGCTTCGAGACTGGGCAGCGGTTCAGCGTGTGGAAAAGATTTGCAGAATTTCTCCACCTTGGCCGGGTCCGGATCATAAACATAACGGAGGTCGCCGCCGGCCTCGGTGAGCCCATTGCATTGCCCGTAAATGTGTCCGTGATCGAGGGCTACGGCGGCAAAGGGAAAGTCGCCCTTCTTGACGACGGGAGTGGCTTTGCCCTGGGGGGCGTAGTTCATGCCATCAGATTTTTGCATGGCGCGAAAAAGTAGAGGGTCGGCGCGGGCAAGTAAACCTTTCTGAACTCCGAAAATGGGGGCGAAGGAAATCCGAAACCAGAATGACGAAGGAAGCCCGAATTCAGAAGCCCGAATTCACACACCACGTGGAATTACGTAGCGCCTATCTTCGGGCTTCGGACTTCGGATTTTCCCTCACACTTGGACCAGCCCGCGCTGAATCGCCGTCACCGCTGCTTGCGTCCGATCGTTCACCTCCAGCTTCGTAAAAAGGCTTTTCAGATGCCATTTCACCGTGTCTTCGGAAAGCGACAGGCTCGAAGCGATTTCCTTGTTGGTGCGCCCTCCCACGATCAGCCGCAGGATTTCCATCTCCCTCTCCGTCAATTGCTGGTGCATGACGCGCTGCGCGAGGCGGGTCGAGGCCGCGGCGGAAATCCAGTGCCCGCCGCCATGCACGGCGCGAATCGCCTCGACGAGGTCCTCTTTTCGCATGTCTTTCAACAAGTAACCCTTGGCTCCCGCTTCCAATGAACGATAGATATCCTCCTCGCGGTCCAGGGTGGTGAGCACGAGAATATTCGGCTTTTCGAAGCGCGCCTGCATTTCCTTGATGATCTCGACGCCGCCCATCCCCGGAAGCCGCAAATCAAGTAACACAACATCCGGCTTCTTCTTTTCGTAACATTCCAGCGCGGCGGCGCCATTGGAAGCCTCCGCGATCACTTCGATATCCGGTTGGTCGTTCAGGATCGTGGTTAGGCCGAGCCGCACGGCGAGATGGTCATCTACCAGGAGTACGCGGATTTTGGGTTTTGAATTCATGAATTCACGACGGAGGAGGCGAGGGGAGCCGTGACCAATAATTCCGTGCCTTTACCCGGCTCACTTTTCAAGCTGAACTCCGCGCCGATCTGCTGGGCGCGTTCGCGCATGCTGATCAAGCCAAAGCCGCCCTGGCCCATGCCCATCTCCTCGGTGGCGCGCGACGCTTCAAAGCCGCAGCCATCGTCCCGCACGCGCAGGCGGCAGATGCCATCGACGCATTTCAGCTCGATCTCGATCAGGTGCGGGTGGGCGTATTTCACCGCATTCATCATCGCCTCGCGCCCGATATAGAGAAGATTGTTTTCCACATCGGCGCTCAGCCTAGTGAAATCGCCGGAAGCATCCAGCCGCGTCTCGATCCCGGAATTTCCGGCGATGCTTTTCGCGCTGGCGGCAAGAGAAGCGGCGATGCCTGCGGTGATCAGCGACTCATTGTGCCATGCCCAGATGGAGCGGCGCGCTTCCACGAGGCTTTCGCGCGCCAGCGAATGCGCCACTTCCAGGTGCCGATTAAGAACAGTGGCCTCCGTCGGTAGCTTGTCGCGCACGGCTTCCAATTGAAGCGAAATCCCAGCGAATCCCTGCACCAGCGTATCGTGCACTTCGCGCGCCATGCGGTGCCGTTCCTGCATGACCGCGTCGTGATGCACGCGGCGGCTGATGATTTCCGTCTGCTGCCGCACCCGATGCCGCAGCGCCGCAACCCAGCCGATGCTGCCGGCGATTGCCAGCGCCATCGCCCCAAAAGTCCATGCGATTCGCTGCGGCGTCCACCACGGCGGGCCTTGGATCACCGTGATATCCGCCGAACGGCGCAGTAGCAGCTGAAAAGAACGTGGGACAAGCACGACACCCGCTTCCAGCGATTCTGGAACGGAGCAGATGCCCGTAACTTCCAGGACGCTGCCATGCGCAGGTATTTCCGGGATAATGGCTGCGGGCTTTGCGGGCAGATCTATGGTTCGCGAAGAATTGGGATCCTGAATTTTGCCGGTCGGCAGCCGAAATCGACCCTCGAAAACGACGCCGTCGGATTTTAAAATCAGCACGCGTTCGTCCTGGCGCACCATGCTGTTAACCAAATCCGCGCGGATGGTGATGAGATCGGAATCGCAACTGCCGGAAAGGGCCTCCGCGCTCGTTACTTTACGGGGACGGCATTCCTCTCCGTGCGCCGCCCTGCGATAGACCGCCTGCTGGAGCACGGGAGCGTACGCCCCCATTGCCGGCAGCCCAGCGACATCCACGATGTCGCCGGGAACAAGTAACTCAGAGGATTGTGTTTTCACCAGCAATCCACCGCTTTCATCCCGAATAAAAAGCGAGCGGCCCGGCTCCTGGTAGGTAAGCGTGCCGCGCACGCGGGTGCGTCCAGCCGGATTATCCGAGGAAAACTGGAGCAACTCCCGGATCGGACGGATGGGTAGATCAAAATGATCTTTGGATTCTTTTCCCAGGATCGTGAGGCTTTCCGTACCGACGGCTTCGAGCATAGGACGGACAAATTCCCGTCGCGCATTAAACTTTCCCGCAGCCACACCGACGAGCCGGACTTTGGCATCCAGAAGATCATCGAAATTCTGGTTTCTGGGGATATCGTACACCTGCGCATCGAGACGATTCGTTCCCATCTCGATTTGGAGATCGAGCCGCTCGCCGTCATTCCACTTGGAATCTATTGAACGAATGACCCCTTCCACTTCCACGCGGCGGCAGTGAAACCTGCGGGCGGCCAAGTCCTCGAAGTTAACTTCCTGCGGCGCAGGCAGCGCCGCGTGACCCACCACGGTAGCGTGCCGCTCCAGGATCTCCGGGGCATACAAACCAGCCTCGGTGATGCCTTCTACGTCAACTACCTGTCCAGCGGCGAGATCATAACCCAGGCTCTGCCGCATGATATAGATTGCTCCGGTGTCGTCCTCGGCGAAACAGTATTTGCGCGTATTGTGAAATGTGATGAGCGCTCGTAGATGGACGGGATAGCCTTTGGCTGCTTCCGCATTGGTCAGTGCGCGAATTTGCGCGACCGAAGTGAGCACGCGCCGTGACTCCGCATTGCTCTCCGCTCGGGCCGCGCCGATGAATAGCGCCGCGAAATAAAGGCAGAGCGCAGCATAAGAGAGCCTGCGGAGCTTGGGGAAGTGAGGGATGGGCATCGAGGGAGGACGCAGTGCAGATCATGCACCCGCTCCCGCCGCGTGCAACCCGGCAAATGAGGTTTTCGAGGCAGCGGAGCCGGCTGCTTCGCCGATCTCTTAACGCTAGCCAGCCCGGAGTGCGCACGGTTATATTCCAAAGGCGTCGAGTCGCTTTTTAACATGAATTCCTTCATCCAACGTGCTCAAGCGCTCTGGAACGCAATGGGTCTGGGAGGCCGGATGGCGGTAATTGGCGGATTGATTTTCCTCGCGGTGTATTCCGTAAAAAATAAGCAAAAGAGCGCGCCTTCCCCGACGGCGGTGGCGCAGCCCGCCACACCCGCTTTGAAAGATCCGGTCGATTTTGAAGACGAGGCGTTGCGCTTGCAAAGCGCCGGTGATTACGCCGCAGCGGAGCCGCTCTTCCGGCAATGCCTGGATGCGCGCCGCCACGTGCTGGGGCCGGAGCACATCGACACGCTGGCTTCGATGAACAATCTAGCCAATCTCCTCCACGATCGCGGCAAGAATACCGAGGCGGAAAAGTTGCATCGTACGTGTCTGGAAGCGCGGCAGCGCACGCTCGGAGCGGAACATCCCCACACGCTGGCAAGCTTAAATAACCTCGCGCTGGTGCTCAACTCGCAGGGTAATTTTACCGAAGCGGAGCCTCTTTATCGACAGGCTTGGGAAACGATGAAGCGTGTTTCGGGAGCAGATGCGCCTGACACGCTTTCGATGCTCAATAATCTCGCGGATGTTTTATCCGACATGGGGCGATATAGCGATGCCGAACCCCTCTACAAGCAACTGGTCGATGCGCTGGAATTGAAATACGGCCAGGATGACCCCAATACGCTCGCGGGTGAGGGGAACTATGCAAATCTACTGCTGCGCTCGGGCAAGAGAATCGATGCCGGGCTGATTTACAAGCGGTGCTTCGATACCCGCGTGCGCGTGCAGGGCGCGGAGCATCCCGAGACCTTGCGCGCCATGAGCAATCTCGCCGCTTATTATGACGAAATCGGCGATGAAGGCCAGGCGGAGACGACCTATCGACGCTGTCTGACGAGCAAGCAAAAGGTCCTTGGCGCGGATCATCCCGATACGCTTTCCACGATGGAAAACCTGGCTTGTACCTTGCGAAAACGAGGCGCTCTGGCGGAAGCGGAGACAGATGCCCGCACTGCGCTTGTCGGTTATCAGCGCGCGCTGGGTCCGTCGCATATGGATACCTATCGATGCACCTCTACGTTAGCGGATATCTTGCGTGACAAGGGCGATACCGCCGAAGCCGCAAAGCTATACGACAGCGCCCTGGCAGGTCTCCGCGAATCCCCGGGACCCACGCATCCGACAACTTTGAGCGTGCTTTACGAATACTCGGTCATGCGCAAAGACGCGCGCCAGCTTCCGGAAGCCCGGCGGCTGGGCTACGAGTTACTTGCCGGCGCGCGGCGTTCGCTCCCGCAGAATCATCCTGATCGGGAGAAATATGAGCGGCTGGTGGAATCACTGCGATAGGGAGTGGTGCTTCGCAGACAGTTTACTTGTTAAAAGAACTGTCCTCGTCAGGCAACTCCCATAGCTCCCATCCGTCCTATCGCCACCCGCAGGGGTATTGACAAATCCATCCGCCTGTGCCAGATTCTCCCCAGTTCTTTGTTATAGCCGAATGCTCTGGCCTAAATGCCGGGGCAGCGGGGGACCCGATTATCTTTCGCGAAAGCGAAATTGGGGCGAACGGCGCCTGCGGCGCCGGGAACACTTGGTGGTTCCAGCCCGACAGCTAACCTCGCAGGCGCCACACCGAGAGCAAGGAGCGTCTCCTGACCCTATCTGGGTCCGGAAGCGCGTCCCCAGTCTCCAAAGGACGCACATCGATTTCTCACCGCAGCGTCGAGGAATCCCCATCCCTAGATAGAAAGTGAAACTTGCCGTTCGCACTGTGGCGTTTGCCGCCGTGGTGTTCACCGTTCATGCTGCCAGCATCTGGTGGCATTCCACCGCTCAACCCGAACCCGCCACCGCTCTCGCCGTGCGCCAGCTCAATGGCTCCGGCGCCGACGCGCGCCAACTCCGCTGGTTCGACGCGCAAAAGAATGAACTCGACTGGCCTCCTGTGCTGATCGTCGGAGCTGCCGCGCTTCTCTGCTTTGGCGGAACCGCGCGCGAGATTTTCAGCCGCCGTCAGAGTCGTGCGGTTACTTTACTGCCGCTGGCTGCGGGTGCGTTCCTTTTCAGCGGCTGCATCAAGCCGTACGATACGCCGGAATTTGCCACGATCGACACGGCGGAAACTGGCTTTCTCATTCCGTTGGAAGGAGATGGCAGGACTCAAGACAAGTTCGATTCCGAGGACTATCTGCGCCAGCTCAAGGTCGCGGCCAAGCGCGTGCAGATCACACATCGGTGGCAGCAGACGGGACGCATGTCCCAGGATGGCCAGTGGATTCCTGTGGTGCGTCTCATCAAGGTGGAACGTTCACCAGTCACGCGCGAATGGACAGCTGATGCCGGCACCGGTACGGCGCATGCCAATCAAGCCATCTGGATCGAAAGCGCCGATAGCGTGGCTTTCTCCATGGGCTTTACTTGTACGGCCTTCATCGCCGAGGAAAACGCCGCCAAATTCCTCTATTGGTATCCGAGCGGCTCGCTCGCACATGTGATGGATAGCGAAGTGCGCGCCCGCATTCAGCAAGTCGCCGCCGAAGTCGCGGCCAAATACCCGCTCGATGATCTACGGGCCCGAAAACAAGAGATCATGGATGGCGTGCGCACCAACGTTAGCAGCTTCTTTACCCAGCGTGGGGTGACGATCACCACCGTGGGAATGTTTGGCGGCATG
>OUNM010310698.1_pt1 | contig 28760 bp, 22 predicted proteins | sample 1769961 | NCBI WGS metagenome assembly OUNM01 (sample SAMEA3914820, study PRJEB12502) | metagenome | biome: forest; material: soil | place: USA | collected 2012-03-12 | depth 0.3 m | reverse complement strand
GCGTTGGGCGCCACGTCCTTGATCGCCGAGGCATAGTCCTCGGTGCGCTGGAACAGTTCCGCGTAGGTCAGCTTGGTGCCCTCGGCCGCGGTCGAAGATCCGCGCAGACGTCTGTGCGTCGACGACCACAGGTCGGGCTCGTTGTCGAGCATGAACGAAATCTTGGCGTGCGTGCCCGTGAAGGCCGCCGGGAAGGTCACCTTCAGGAAGTTGACGAATTCATCCTGGTAGACTTTTTTGTCCGTGAGGTCGGGCGAGGTGACGAAGGCCGAGCCTTTGCGCGGCAGGGATTCGTTAAAGCGGACGTGGATGAAGTCCGACGTCTGGTTGACGTCGCCGCCGCCGTTCTTGTCGGCCGAGACGTAGCCGGCCATGGGGATCGACATGACGTATTCGCCGCCGGCGTTCAGCGTCTGCTGGATCTGCGCGGTGAAGGCGGCGCCGGGGACGTTCGAGCTCGAAAGGAAGCCGTCATTCTGGTTGAAATAGTCGTTGCCGGCGTTCGACGCGTTGGTTTCCCAGTTATAGGCGGTGATGCGGTTGCCGCCGGCGCGGTTGAAGGTCAGGTGGGCGATACGGGCATCGGTAAAGTCGCCGGAATTGATACCGTAGATCAGCGGCGAGATCGCCAGACGCGACTGGTCTGAATGGACTTCGAAGCTGACGCTGGCCGCGGCCGGCGTCGACGGCGTGATGATCGATCCCGTGGCCGACGACGAGGACGAAGAAGACGAAGACGAAGAACTGGAGCTCGAGGAGGAGGAACTGCTGCTGCCACCGGAACTGCCGCCCGATCCGCCGCCTCCACCCCCTCCGCAGGCCGCCACGAAAAAGGTCGCGGCAAACATCAGGACATAGGGGCTCACAGGCTTGGCGGCCAGTTTCATGTGCGTCGTCTCCCAGTGTTTATTACTTATATTTATTTTCTTTAATGGGATTTGTATCACATTATAACAGGCGTGCAATATCGATTTACGTCGGCTTGTAGAAGACGAAGGCGGCGCCGCACGCGATCAGGGTAAAGCCGACGGCGGTCTGCCATTTCAGCGGTTCCCCGAGATAGAGCCAGGAAAAAATCACGAAGACGATCAGGGTGATGACTTCCTGGATGGTCTTCAGCTGCGCGGCCGAGAAGGTGCCGTAGCCGATGCGGTTGGCGGGGACCTGGAAGCAGTATTCGAAAAAGGCGATGCCCCAGCTGACCAGCACCACGACCCACAGCTTCTCCATTTTGAACTTGAGGTGACCGTACCACGCGGCGGTCATGAACAGGTTGGAGCAGATCAACAGGCCGATGGTGGCAAAGGAGGCGGGGATTTGGGGCATGGAGGCTCACAAAATAACAGAACCTCCCCTGGACTCAGGGGAGGGGGACCGCACGACTGAGCCTTGCATAGCAAAGGCGAAGGAGATGTGGTGGTGGGGTCGGACCGCAAGTTCCGACGGTTCAGCTAAAATTGTACCGAACCCTTAGGGGAAGTGCCTTGGGGAGGTCAAGTTACACGCACATGATCCCCGACGCGCTCGCATAAACGCAACTGTTGGTTAGCGACGGGGAGTTTAAGGCGCGCGTGATCCGACCCCACCACCACATCTCGTCGCCTAAAGGCTCCTCGTACGGTCCCCCTCCCCTGAGTCCAGGGGAGGTTCGGGAAGGGGATCGGTTCAGGCCAGATTGAAACGCTGGGCGTCGCGCAGGGCATTGTCGGTCATGGCGCGCAGCCCGGCGTGTTCGGGCATCTGGGCCGACAGGTCGGCGAAGACGCGATAGGCCTTCTTGTACATCTCGCCGGCCATGGAGAAGGCCCCCTGCGCCTCGCGCGCCTGGGCGCCACGGGCCAAGGCGATGCCTTGCGCGGACCGCGCGGAGACGTCGTCGGGCTTGAGGTAGGCGCGCGTCTCGTGCAGGCGGCCCAGCTCTTCGAAGGCATCGCCGGCGGCCTTGCTGTCTCCGGCCTTCAGCGACAGGTCGGCATAAGGATTAAGCAGCTCCAGGCGCGTTTCCGGATCGCCGACGATGGCCAGGGCGCGCGCCAGCACTGGACGCAGCTTGCCGTTTTCGCCGGCCATCTGGTAGCGACGGGCAAGATAGACATGGATATTGGCGTCGGTCGGGTCGAGCTCCGAGACCTTTTCATAGGCCGAGAGGGCCTTGGGGTCGTCGCGGCCCATGTTGAGCGCGCCGATGACGCGCCAAAGTTCGGCGGCCGAGGTGGCTTGCCCCGAAGCGGAAAGCCGGTCGGCTTCGGATTGCAGCGTATTGGCCGCGGCCGACAGGTCACCGCTGGCGATCTGGTCGAAAGCGCGGCGGCTGCCGGCGGCCTTGTCGTAATAGAGGTACGAGGCGCGGACGCTGAGCTCGTCGGCCGCGATCGAACGCGTCGAATCGGGCCACACCGACAGCGCCATCTGAACGGCCTGGCGGATGATCGCCTGGTCGTCGACCGGCTCGGCACTGGCCAAGGTGTGGAAGCCCGCCGACTGACTCGATGCAACGGTCTCGACCCCCGGGATTTCCTCGACCGGCGTCATGCCGGCCAGGTGCGTTTCGGGTGTTTCGATGAACCGCATGGCCGAGGTGACGGCGGCGTTTATGTCGGTTTGCGGAATGTCGCGCGGAGCAACCGCCGGGGAATCGGCCAGCAGGGCGGCTTCGACCGGATCGTGCGCCAGGGGCGCGGCCACGGGTTCGATGACGATGGCCTGGGCGACGGGCGCCTCGGAGGCAGCGGCCTCGACGGTTTCGGTCGCGTCGAGTGCGGGATTGCGGACTTCGGGGCGAATCGGAATGACCTGGGCCGACGGCTGGCCGATCTGCAGGCCGTGCGTTTCCGACAGGGCGGCTTCGGGATCGAAGTTCGGGCGGGCCGCCCCTTCGACCATTTCGCGCGTCAGAAAGCTGTCGGACGCGTTGTCGGAGAAGATGGCCGGTTCCAGCGACTGGATTTCCGGGTGAATTTCGACACCCTCGGCCGGCTTGGTCTCCACGGCGTCGGCCGCGGCCGCTATGCCGGTGGTGGCCAGGCTGTCGGCGTCGAACTTGAGCGAGGCGCGCGGCGACTGTTCGGCCGGGACGCTGAGCGCCGTGTCGAGCGGTGACGGTGCGGGGATTTCGACCGCCGGACGGGCCTTGGCCATCTTGGGCGTTTTCGGCGCCCTGGGACGCGACAGGCCGAAGACGACGGCGCTGACGGTGCGCACGATCGTGCCGACAATGCCGGTCAGCAGGACGATGACGCCGACGACGAGGACGCCCGACCAGGTGCGTGCGCCGCTGGCCCAGCCCAGCCAGTCCGAGGGATAGGGGCTCTTGTAGGGTGCGTCGCCCATATAGAGCGCCACGCCGCAGACCGCGACGGCGAGAATCGTCAGAACAACGAAGCCCGTTACCTTTGCTCCCGAAGCGGAAGCGTTGGACTCCGTGGTGGAAATACTGCTCATGCTAGCCCCCGGACACGCCCGTTCATCAAACCTTAACCCCGTGTTAGGCTTTCTGGCAATCGCAACTTGGCACAACTGTCCCGAATTGCCAAATCAGCGGCGCATATGCAACTTTCTCGCCACGCCGCCGCCTCCGCCCCTTGCATCGCCGCACATGAGCCGGTAGTACTCGAACATATGAAGAACATCGACGCGCATCCCGTTCGAATCCTGGGGCTGGATCCCGGCCTGCGCCGGCTGGGCTGGGGCCTGATCGACGTCGACGGGGCGCGGTTGTCGTGGGTGGCGCACGGTGTCATCGAACCCGATCAGGACGCTGAACTGGCTGTGCGGCTGCTCCATCTCTTCGAGGCCTTGTCGCGCGTCATCGCTGAATACCGCCCGCACGAGTCGGCGATCGAGGAAACCTTCGTCAATATGAACCCGGCCTCGACGCTCAAACTGGGCCATGCCCGGGCGGCCGCCATGCTGGCGCCGGCGCGCGCCGGCCTGCCGGTCGCGGAATATGCCGCGCTCGACATCAAGAAATCGGTCGTCGGTGCCGGCCGGGCCGACAAGGACCAGGTCCTGTTCATGGTCAAACGCCTCCTGCCCCTGGCCGGCAAGGCCGAAGGCGGGCTGAAGGCCGACGCCGCCGACGCGCTGGCCTGCGCCATCACGCACGCGCACAAGCGCAAAGCCGCGGCTCTGGCGGCGGGGTCGACCCGCCTGTCGCGCTCAAGCGCAGCGGTAGCGCAAGCCAAAAGCGGAGCGGCCTGATGATCGGACGTTTGCGCGGGATTCTGCTCGAAATCAGCGAGGAAGAAGGTTTGGTCGAATGCGGCGGGGTCGGTTACCTCGTACGCTGCGGCATCCGCACCCTGGCCGCCATGCCCGAGCTCGGCGCCGAAGTCATCCTGCATATCGAAAGCCAGACGCGCGAGGACGGCACCCGTCTCTACGGCTTCCTCGGCAAGGACGAACGCACGACCTTCCAGGTCCTGCAGTCGGTGCAGGGCGTGGGCCCGAAGGCGGCCCTGAGCGTGCTCGACGTCCTGACGCCCAACCAGCTGGCCCAGGCCGTGGCGCACGAAGACAAGACGTCGGTTGGCCGCGCCAACGGCGTCGGCCCGAAGCTTGCGGCGCGCATCGTCGCCGAGCTCAAGGGCAAGGTCCTGGCCTCGGTCGATTTCGGGCCTATCGTCCATACGCCGGCCGCCCCCGCCAGGCCGTCGGTCAGCGGCGAAAGCGTCGCGGCCCTCGTCGGCCTCGGCATCCCCGAAACGCAGTCGCGGCTGGCGGTGGAACAGGCTATCAGGCAACTGGGCGACGAAGCCGAACTGGCAGCGGTCATCCGCGCCTCGCTCAAGGCCATGGGTAGGTAGCCATGGCCAGACTTGTATCCGGCGACGCCGGGCCCGAGGATTTCGAGGAACGTGCCCAGGACCGGGCGCTCCGCCCCCAGACCTTCGACGACTTCGTCGGCCAGGCGCCGCTGAAGGCCAATCTCAAGGTCTTCGTCGATGCGGCGGCCGGCCGCTCCGAAGCGCTCGACCACGTCCTGTTCTACGGTCCGCCGGGCCTCGGCAAGACGACCCTGGCGCAGATCGTCGCCAGGGAGCTGCGCGTCGGTTTCCGCGCGACGTCGGGGCCCATGCTGGCCAAGGCCGGCGACCTGGCCGCCATCCTGTCGAACCTCGAACCCAACGACGTCCTGTTTATCGACGAAATCCATCGCCTCAATCCGGCGGTCGAGGAAATCCTCTATCCGGCGATGGAGGACTACGTGCTGGACCTGATCATCGGCGACGGGCCGGCGGCGCGGACCGTGCGCATCGACCTGGCGCCCTTCACCCTGGTCGGCGCCACGACGCGGGCGGGCCTGTTGTCGACGCCGCTACGCGACCGTTTCGGCATTCCGCTGCGCCTGGAATTCTATACGCCGGACGAGTTGGTGCGCGTGGTCATGGGCACGGCGCGCAAGATGGGCGCCACCCTGTCGGAAGACGGCGCCTTCGAGATCGCCTCGCGCTCGCGCGGGACGCCGCGCATCGCCGGCCGCCTGCTGCGTCGCGTCCGTGATTTCGCTGCCGCCGACGGTGTCACCACCATCGACAAAAAGGCAGCGTCCAAGGCGCTGGCGCGGCTGGAGGTCGATTCGGTCGGCCTCGACCATTCCGACCGCCGCTACCTGCGCGCGCTGATCGAGAATTACGGCGGCGGCCCGGTGGGACTCGAAACCATCGCCGCGGCCATCGCCGAGGCGCGCGACGCCGTCGAGGACATGATCGAGCCTTATCTGTTGCAGCAGGGCTTTATCCAGCGCACGCAGCGTGGCCGGACCGCCTGTGGCCGCGCCTACCTGCACCTCGGCCTGACGCCGCCGGCGCAACCGACGACGGCACCGGATCTTTTCGATTAACCGAGCTTTTTGGCGATCCAATAGTCGGCGCCGAAGCGGCCCGAGCCAAGCGCGACCAGGGTGGCGGCAAGAAGCAGGATATAGGCGTTTTCCGGCGCGTCGGGATAGACGAAAACCGCGATGACCGTCGTCATGGCGAAGAAGCCCAAGCCCGCAAAGCGCGTGAACAGGCCCAGGACCAGAAGGACCGGCAGGCTCAGCTCGGCCGTGGTCGACAGTACGGCTGCGATGTTCGGCGGCAGGACCGGCACCTTGTACTCGTCGCTGAAGAGCGCGATCGTCGTGGTGAAGTTGGCGATCTTGGTCAGGCCCGAAAAGAAAAAGAACTTGGCCAGCCACAGGCGCACGGCCAGTAAGGCCAGGCCGGACAGCCATTCGGTACTGCGCAGACGCGTTTCCAGCCGGGCATAGGCGCCGAGCAGGGGAATGGCGGGCGCACTTCGGGCGGTCACCGGTATATCCATGATAAAATTTCCTTATGGTTTCAGTGTGATATTAAAAGGCCATGCTGGACGAGCCGGGCCAGGAGGGCTTGAAGGACACGCATCTCGTCTTCGTTGGGGACCATGCGTTCAAGGACCGCGAAGAGCGAGCCGTGAAGGCCGATGCGGGCGACGAATTCGGCTTCAAGGCTGTTCAGAGGCAGCCAGATCACCTCGTCTTGCGGCGTGCGGCCGATCAGTACCGATTGCGGGCAGGCCGCTGGCGGGTCCCGGCTGTCGGCGTGCATGTGCATGACGGCGTACTCGAGCCATAAGACCTGAACCGAGGGATGCAGGGCGCACGTCCCGTCGGGCGCCAGCAGGTCGTCGAAACCGGCCGGGACGGCGTCATCGGCGTGGTGGGCAAGGCCCAGCGCCCATTCGAACGCGGCCAGGTCCGTCAGCCAGACGGGGGCGCGGCCGCGAAGAAAGGCCGCCATGCCGTCGCCAAAGGCGTTGAGGCTGGGGACCCTAAGCGGATGCTTGCGGAGATAGTCGCGCGCCAGCGCCTTGAAAGCTTCGGACCCGACCATGGTTTCGGTCAACGGATAGGCGGCGCCGAGCGCCTCGATCAGGCCGAAGAACCAGGTGTCGTGATGAACACGCAGCGCCGGGTCGGGGGGCGGCGGGCCGGTAACGACGCTCAGGAAGGCCTGCTGGAATTTGGACAGGTCGCGGACGTCAAACATGGCTGACGCTCCGTGCGTGCGCCGCCTTGTGCGCGTCGGCCGTGGCGGCTTCTGCCAGCAGCCGGTCGAGCGGGGGCAAATCGCTGTCCCATTCGATCAGGGTCGGACGGTCGCCGAAGCGGGCGAGCGCTTCGTCGTACAGCGCCCAGACCGCGTCGGGCACAGGCTTTGCGTGCGTGTCGATCAAGAGCCCGCCGATATCGTCATGGCCGGCCAGGTGGTATTCGCCGATGGCGCCGCCACTGCCCAGGGCCTTCAGATAGGCAAGGGCGTCGCGTTGGCAATTTCTCGCGCTGACATGAATATTGTTAAGGTCTATCAATAGCTTGCAGCCGGTACGCCTGGAAAGCACTGTAAGGAATTCCGGCTCGTCGTAATCGCCGTCGAGCGCGACATAGGTCGAGGGATTCTCGATCAGCACCGTGCGGCCGACGGCCTCCTGAAAGCGCTCGACGTGCGCGACGCACGTTTCGAGCGCTTCGCCGGTCAGCGGTACGGGCAAGAGGTCCGGAGTGGCGAAATGCCCGAACGCGCTCCAGCTCAGGTGCTCGGAGACCAGTTCGGGCTCGAAGCGGCGGACGAGGGCGGCGACCCGTCCCAGGTGATCCTTGTCCAGGCCGTCGGCGCGGCCAAGCGACAGGCCGACGCCATGGAAGGACAGGGGATAGTCGCGGCGCAAAAGTTCGAGGTGCCTGAGTTTCACACCGCCGCCGAAATAGTTTTCGGTGTGGACTTCCAGGAAGCCCGCGGCGGGGCGCTGCGACAGCACCTCCGCCACGTGGGGGGCGCGCAGCCCGATGCCTGTTGTTTCGATCATAACCTGCGCCCCCGCTATTCGGTCTTACTTGATCACCGTGCCGCCGGCGATCTTGGCGCAGGTACCGGTCGGAACGTAGACCCACTCGTTCGGGTCGCTGTCCTTGGTCGACTGGCCGGCGCACGAATGGGCCTTCGAAGCGCAGTCGTTCATATGCGCCTTGGCGATGCCGGCGCACTTTTCGTAGCCGTCCTTGGCGGAGGCGGTGTTGGCGACGACGGCGGCGCCGCCGACCAGGGCGGCGAGGGCGGCGGTGACTTGCAGGGCGCGGACGGTGGTCTTGGACATTGGGTTCCTCTCATCGGTTGAGGCCGGCACCGTGCCGGCTTGTCACTGAATACGGCGGCGTGTCCGGCCAGGTTACACCGAACGGCGATTTTTTGACTCGCCAAATCACGGAGCCTTGATTTACATGCAATCCGGCGACGGCGCGTGCCGGAAACGCCGGCCGGATGTAACCCAGGGCGGGATGACAACGTACTCACCAGATAACTGGCAGATGCTGATGCGCGCCGCGCAGGGCGGTGACGCCCGCGCCTACCGCGACCTCTTGCAGCAACTGCGCCCCTGGCTGCTTTCCTATTTCCGCCGCCGTCTCAAAGGCAGCGACGGCGAAGACCTGGTTCAGATGACCCTTTTGAGTTTGCATACCAAGCGAGACACCTACGATCCGGCATCGCCCTTCATGCCGTGGATCGCCGCGGTGGCGCGCAACAAGCTGATCGACCACGTGCGCCGCGCCGGCCGCAGGGTCGAGATCGAGCTTGATGAAGAGCTGATCGGCGATGGCGGCGACCTGCCGTCGGACCTGGCCCGGCGCGACGTCGAAGTGCTGCTGAAGCAATTGCCGAAGGAACAGGCGCAGATCATCGGCCTGCACAAGCTGAAGGAATTGAGCGTCGAGGAGGTATCGGCGGCCACGGGCAAGAGCCCGTCGGCGGTCAAGGTGGCTGTCCATCGCGGGCTCAAAAAGCTCCAGGCCCTGGTCGGCGTGAAGACGGGAGGCGCGGATGAGTGACGCTTCCGAGAAATTGATAGACGATCTGGCCGGCGCGCTTCGCCCGGTGAAGCCGTTGAACGCGCGCGGCCTGTGGCTGGGCGCGGCCGTCGCCTTCGTCGCGGCGGCCCTCTATATCTTTTTTTCGTACGGCCCCCGGCCCGAAATCGCCGCCTTCATCCACGGCCAGGGCATGAAGAGCCAGATGGCATGGTTCAAGCCCTTCCTCTTCCTGCTAACCGGGGCGGGCGCCTTCTGGGCGGTCGCCGACCTGACGCGGCCGGAAGGGCGTTTGCGCTGGCGCACGCTGGTGCCGCTGAGCCTGGCGCTGGCGGTCGAGGTCGGGGCGCTGATCGGCGACACCCTGGTCAGGCCGTCTGAAGTGATGACCGGCCTGCATCAGCCGGCGATGATGTGTACGATGACCGTCGTCTGCGGCGGTCTGGCCGGCCTGATCGTCCTGTGGCGGTTCTGGTTGCGCCGCGCGGCGACCTCGCATCCCGTGCTGCTCGGCGCCATGGCCGGGCTGGCGACGGGCGCCTTCATGGCGGCGGCCTATGCCGTCCACTGCGACCGCGACTGGTCGAGCTATATCCTGGTCTATTATGGTGGGGGGGTGGCGATTACGTCGGCGATTGCGGCCTGGCTGGGGAGCCGGCTGTTGCGGTGGTGATGCGCACCTCCCCATTTTCGTCGAAAACGGGGCGAGGCAATCTCGCTTAGTTTGTCTTCATCAACGCCGTACGGATCGGCAGGAAGCGGTCGTTGAACGGCAGGATGCCGGCGCCGCGCGCGGCGGCGTCGACGGCCAGTTCGGCGCGCTTGATCGGCGCGACCGTGCGGATACGCGGCTTGCAATCGTCGAGGTGCTGGTTGAGCTTCAGGCACAGGGCATCGATCAGCGGCGAGGGCAGGCGCCCGCCGATGAAGTGGGCTTCCGGATTGAAGGCGCAGTTCATCACCAGGAAGGGTTCGAACAGATAGCCGGCGGCGCGGTCGAGCCAGGCGTGGACCTTGGCCTGCCCGGCGGGCGGAAGTTTTTCCAGGTCGTCGGGCGTCGAGACGTCGAGACCCGTCTTGCGCAGGTAGTCGTAGAGCGAATAGAGCGACACCACGTCTTCCAGCGTGCTCATCTCGGCTCCATCCCTGACGGGCAGGTAACCGATTTCACCCGAACGTCCGTCCGCGCCGCGGTAGTAGTGGCCGTCGAAGACGAGGCCGCCGCCGAGGCCGGCGCTGATGATCGTATAGATGAAGCTGCGGTGCTGCAGGCCGTGGCCGAACTGCATCTCGCCGATGGCCGCGGCGGCCGCGTCGTTTTCGACGATGACGGGCACGGGCAGGATTTCCGAGAACAGCTCGGCGACGTCGATCTCCGACCAGATCTTGTAGGCGTCCGGGCGGTTGGCCACGGGCACGCGGCCGAGATCCTCCGGAATGGCGATGCCGATGCCGATCAGGCGGTCGATGTCGATCAGCCGCTCGGCAATCATCTTGTCGACCTCGGCGCGGAAGAAGGCGATGACATCGCGCGGCATGGCAAAGTGGACCTCGCGGCTGGCGCGAGCGCGCACATTGCCGACGAAGTCGAGCGCCACGAAAGCAATATGGTCGCGGTCGATATTGAGACCGATCGAGAAGGCGCCGTCGGGATTGACCACTAGCTTGGTCGCCGGCTGGCCGCGGCCGCCGATCTGGCGCCCGGCCTTCTTGATCAACCCGTCATTGAGCAGCCGCTTGGTGATGTTGGCGATGGCGGGCGCGGTCAGGCCGGTCAGGTCGGCGATTTCGGCGCGCGTGATCGGCGTGCTCGTGGCGCGCACCGCCTGCAGCGTCACGCGCTGATTGTGATCGCCAGCCCGTTCGAGATTGGTGCCGGAAAGCTGATCGCCCAACGCATGAATCTTCTGCGCCGGCTTCTGTCCGTTGCGTTCGTCCGCGCCCATTAAAGCCCCTCCAGGGGACGGCGCCGCTGTTACTGACCTCGCCCGGATACCCTGCGGCAGGACAATCCGGTGCAGGCCGCTATTGGGGATTGTGATCTCTGTGCAACGCACGGCCTGACGCCCGGCTTATGACATAAAGGCGACAACTGCAAGCCGAAGCGATCACTATGCTTCAGTTGTAATCGATTTCACCGGCTTTCCCGGTTAAGTTTCGAAAAACGATTTGTAAATGGCCTCGTCGACAAGGTTCAGATTGTACTGAAACACATCGATGAACTCGTGCAGGCCTGTGGCGATGATATGCGCCGCGTCCGCGCCGTGCAGGGTCCGCAGCAGCGTATCCATTTCGGTCTGGGCGGGGCTGGCCGGCTTGCATTCCGGCGCCAGCGAGTTCAGGGCGCCGGCGGCGCTTTCGAGGCTGTGCAGCACCGAGCGCGGGAAGGCCTGGCTGAACAGCAGAAAGTCCGTGACGTTGCGATAATTGATGCTGTGGTACTGCTGGCGGTACATTTCCAGCGCATTGACCGATTTCAGCACGGCGCCCCACTGCACGGCGTCGAAGGCGCTGTCGATCTGTTCGCCGCGCGGCAAAAGGATGAAATATTTGACGTCGAGCAGGCGCGCGGTCTTGTCGGCGCGCTCCAGCATCTGGCCGACATGGGCGAACTGCCAGCCGGCCGAGCGGCTCATCGTGTTGTACATCAGGCCGGTGAACAGGTGGCCGGCCTGGCGAACCTGCATGTAGTAGTCGTAGAGGTCGGCGAGCGAGCGCTTGCGGCTGTGCGACTGCGTCAGGTGGTAAAGTTCATTGATCTTCTCCCACATCTCGACCGGGATGATTTCGCGCACCGTGCGGGCATTTTCGCGCGCCCGGAAGATGCACTGCAGGATCGAGTTCGGGTTCTTTTCGTCGAAGGTCAGGAACTTCAGCACCGACTGTTCGTCGGCCGTCTTGTAGCGCTTGTTGAAGATCTCGTCGTCACCCGAGGTCGCGACCAGCGGATACCACTGGGTCGAATCGCGGTCGAGACTGAGGTCGAGCATCAGGTGGAAGTTGACGTCGGCGAAGCGCGCGACGTTATCGGCGCGTTCGAGATAGCGCGACATCCAGTAGATCGAGCTGGCGACACGGCTAAGCATTAAATCCACCTGTCGCTAATTGCCAAATGTAAGTGGCTTTCGGCCCTCCCCGTTTACGGGGAGGGGGGACCACGCGAAGCGTGGTGGGCGGGGGTACTTCCTTTTGGAAAGCGGTGCGATCTTTTAAGTCGGTCGTATAGCAGACAGCTGCAACTTGCCTGCAATGGCCAGGGATTTTGGGAGTGGACAGAAATCCCCCGCCCACCGCCTTCGGCGGTCCCCCCTCCCCGCAAGCAGGGAGGGCCGAAGTGATCGAAGCCGCATCAAACATTCGCGGCCTCCCCGAGCACCCAGGTGTCCTTCGATCCGCCGCCCTGGCTGGAATTGACGACCAGCGAGCCTTTTTTCAGGGCCACGCGTGTCAGGCCACCCGGCAGCGTGAAAATGTCCTCGCCATAGAGCGAGTAGGGGCGGAAATCGACGTGGCGGCCTTCGATGCCGGCGCCGACCAGGGTCGGGCATCGCGACAGGGACAGGGTCGGCTGGGCGATGTATTCGCGCGGCTTGGCCTTGATCAGCGCGGCGAATTCCTTCTGCTCGGCCCTGGTGCTTTTGGGCCCGATCAGCATGCCGTAGCCGCCCGACAGGTTGACCGCCTTGACGACCAGCTTGTCGAGATTCTCCAGCACGTAGGCGCGGTCCGAATCTTCCTCGCAGATATAGGTGCGGACATTGTTCGAGATCGGATCCTCACCCAGGTAATATTTGATGATGCGCGGCACGTAGGTGTAGATCGCCTTGTCGTCCGCGATGCCGGTGCCTGGTGCGTTGGCAAGGGCGACGGTGCCCTTGCGGTAGCAGCGCATGATGCCCGGTACGCCCAGAAGAGAGTCCTTGCGGAAGATTTCGGGATCTATGAAATCGTCGTCGATCCGGCGATAGATGACATCGACCTGCTTGAGGCCGGCCGTCGTGCGCATCCACACCTTGTCGTCGTCGACCAGAAGGTCCGAGCCCTGCGCCAGCGGCACGCCCATCTGCTGCGCCAGGTAGGCGTGTTCGAAATAGGCCGAATTGTAGATGCCGGGCGTCAGTACGATGATGTTGGGATCGTCCTTGCCGTCGGGCGCGATATGCTTCAGCGTCCTGTAAAGGTGGTCGCCGTAGTCGCTGACCGGGCGCACCTTCATGGTGTGGAACATGCTGGGCAGGATGCGCTTCAGCACGGCGCGGTTTTCCAGCACGTAGGAAATGCCCGACGGGCAGCGCAGATTGTCCTCCAGCACGTAGAATTCGCCGTCGGAATCACGCACGAAATCGGTGCCGGAAATGTGCGTCCACACGCCCTTGGGCGGCTTCAGGCCTTCGCACGGCTTCAAGTAGCAGGCCGAGGAAAAGATCATTTCGGCTGGAATGACGCCGTCCTTCAGGATCTTCTGGTCGTTGTAGATGTCCTGGATGAAGAGGTTCAGCGCGTGGATGCGCTGGCGGATGCCGCGCTCCAGCTTGTCCCAGTCCTTGGCCGAAACCATGCGCGGGATGATGTCGAAGGGCAGAATCTTTTCGGTGCCCTTCTTGTCGCCATAGACGTTGAAGGTGTTGCCGGACTGGTAGAGGATATCTTCGGCCGACTTCTGGCGTCTTTGCAACTCCTTGCGGCTTAAGGAATCGATCTGCTCGACCAAGGGCCGGGCGCTCGAATGCGGCACGCCGTCGGCCTTGAACAGCTCGTCGAAGAACCCGTTTGTCTGGTAGCTCTCAAGCGTCAAGCCCGTTTCCTTTTATCCGGAATTATACGAAGACCTCGTTCATCGTTACCTGTACCTTAAGCGTTTCCTTGCCTCCGCCCCTGTATATGGTCCCCGCCGTGGGCGTTGCGTCGAGGTAATTGCGGCCGGCCGCGACCCGGACGTGGTCCTGGGTGACGCGGCAGCCGTTGGTCGGGTCGAAACCGCGCCAGCCGAGGTATGGGATGTAGATCTCAACCCAGGCATGGCTGGCGTCCGACTGAATCTTGTTTTCGTAATTGGCGCCGGTGAAGATGTAGCCGACGCGGTAGCGCGCCGGGACGCCGAGCAGGCGCGCCAGGCAGATGAACAGGTTGGCGAAATCCTGGCAGACGCCTTCGCGCGTGGCGTAGACGTCGAACGGCGTGGTGCGCACGGTGGTCGTGCCGGGCCGGTAGCGGAAGTCGCGGTAGATGGTCTGATTGATGTCGTGGAGCGTGTCCATCAGGTGCCGGCCGTTGCGCTCGGCGAAGCTCATGGCGTAGATCATCAGCTCCTGCAGCTGCGTTTCCGGCAGTTCCGGCGGCAGCATGTACGGGTCCATCATGGTGCGCTGCCACGGCATCATGGCCAGCGGGATGAAGACCTGGCGGACCTCCGGCGAGAAGTCGTCGGGCGAAGCGCCGAAGATCTTGACCAGCGAGCGGCACGACACGGTCAGCTTTTTATACGGCTTGATGATCGAATAGTTGATCGTCTGATTGCCGAAGACGTCCTCGTACCGCAGGTCCTCGCCCTCCGACGACAGCGAGAGGGTCGCGTTCAGGACCTCCTGAGTCGCGTCCTCGACCGGCAGCAGGCGGAAGACGTGCGTCGAATGCTCGACCTCGTTCTCATAGGCATATTCGGTCGAATGGACGATGTCGTAGAGGCGGTAGGTCAGTGGCGATCCGTCGGGCGCGTGCGTCTGGGCGCGCGCATTGAGGATGTTGTGCTGCACCGTCTTCATCTGCTGCAGCGACTGCAGGATGGACAACTGCTGGGTCTGGGCCTGCTGGTCGACGAAGGCGCGCGTCGCCGGGCCGCGCGACATCGACGGCGGCACGACGACGCCCTGGAGATGGCCGTCCTGTTCGTGGACGATCTGCTGCGGCTGGGCCTTGGCCTCGCCCTTCTTGTTCGTCCACACGACCTGGCCGCGGCGCGCGATGATCAGCTGCGACTTCTGCATCTTCTTCCAGTCGCCCTGGCGGAAGGGCGTGGACGAAAACACGACGGCGGTGCGGAAGGTGTCCCGCGGATTGTTGAGCGCGAACGAGGCCGATTCGGCGTCGAACCCGCCGTCGGAATGCGGCGGGCGCACGCGCGAATAGTAGAGGGTGGTTTCGGACTGCGAACCGTAGAAGGCGGCGACCGTGACGCCGTCCGAGATGATCATGTCGGCCGAGCCCATGTCGTCGAGTTGCAGGAACCACGACAGCAGGACCTGGTGGTCGACCTCGCCGAGCGTACGCGCGCCATAGTCCTGGATCTTGCCGAGCAGGAAGCAGAAGGCCAGCTCCGAATCGGTCCGGCCCATCGGTTCCAGGAAAATCGATTTGTTGAAATGCAGCCGCGTCATGGCGGTCTTGTCGAGATCGCCATTGTGCATGAACAGCCAGTCCTGGCCGGCGAAGCTGCGCGAAAAAGGCTGGGTCTCGAGATGGGTATAGCCCGTGGCGGCGCCGCGCACCTTGCAGAAGAAGACGGTCGAGCGGAAGACGTCCCAGTCCTGCATGGCGCCGTGCAGGCTGGCCGTGTCGCGCGCCGACGGGTCCTTGGCGAGGATCGCCGCTTTGTTGTCTCCCGGATACCAGCCAAGGCCCCAGCCGAGCGTGTGTTCGCCCTTTTGCGGACCCTTGCGGAACTTGAGGTCGATCGCCGGCGAACTCAGACCGTCGAAACTGAAGGCCAGGATGTCACTCGAAATGGCGCTCACAAAAATGACCTCTTATACTGCATTGCAACTAGACTTTCTTCTCAGGCGGTTGTCTAGTCCCGAGACAGGAAGGATGACACTTTTTTTGCGATTCCGTAAAAGAGGCAATAATTTGATGCCCTTCGGAAGTGCGTCACCGGCTTTTGTCATGGGGTTTAAAAGTTGAGCATTCTGGCCGCGCTGCATCACGTCACCGACTACCGCTACGACCGTCCGATCACGCTTAACCCCCAGACTATTCGCCTGCGTCCCGCGCCGCATGCCCGCGCGCACATCCAGTCCTACGCGCTGAAGATTTCCCCGGAAAACCACTTCATCAACTGGCAACAGGACCCGTTCGGCAACTATCTGGCGCGCGTCGTCTTCCCGGAAAAGACCTCGCATTTCCGCGTCGAGGTCGACCTGGTCACCGAGATCCGCGTCTTCAATCCGTTCGACTTCTTTCTCGAGCCGTCGGCCGAAAAAGTACCCTTCGTCTATAACGCGGCGCTGAAGGAAGAATTGGCGCCGTACCTTGAGATCAAGGACTCAGATCCCTTGCTGATGGACTTCGTCGCATCGGTTTCCGATGAAGCGACTGCGACCGTCGATTATCTGGTAGGTTTGAATGCGCGCCTCAACCATGAGCTTGGTTACACCATCCGGCTGGAGCCCGGCGTCCAGACCTGCGCCGAGACCCTGACCAAAAAGTCGGGATCGTGCCGCGACATGGCGTGGCTGCTGTGCCAGATCCTGCGCCACAAGGGACTGGCGACGCGCTTCGCCTCGGGCTACCTCATCCAGCTCAAGGCCGACGTCAAATCGCTCGACGGGCCGTCGGGCGCGGAAGAGGACTTCACCGACCTGCACGCCTGGTGCGAAGTCTATCTGCCGGGCGCGGGCTGGATCGGGCTCGACCCGACGTCCGGCCTGTTCACCGGCGAAGGCCACATTCCGCTGTGCTGCACGCCCAACCCGCAATCGGCCGCGCCCATTTCCGGAACCCTGGAAAAGGTCGTGGCGACGCTGAATCACGAGATGCGCGTCGAACGCATCTACGAATCGCGCCGCGTCACCCGGCCCTACAGCGACCAGGAATGGCAGCGCATCGACGCCCTGGGAAACAAGGTCGACAAGGTACTGGACGCGCAGGACGTGCGTCTGACCATGGGGGGCGAGCCGACCTTCGTCAGCCTCGACGACCGCACCGGCGACGAATGGCACTTCACCGCCCTGTCGGACGCCAAAAAGCGCCTCGGCTTCGACTTGTTTCAGCGTTTGTCGAAACGATTCGCCGCGGGCGCTCTGGCGCAGCACGCCCAGGGCAAGTGGTATCCCGGCGAAATCCTGCCGCGCTGGGCGATGAACCTCTACTGGCGCACCGACGGCAAATCCCTTTGGCACGATCCCATCTGGCTGGCCGATCCCGACACCCCGGGCGATCTCAAGCCCGACGCGGCCGGGACCTTCCTCGAGGCGTTGTCGCGCGCACTGGGTATCGACGCGGCCATGGTCCTGGCGGCCTACGAGGACATTCCCTACCTGCTGTGGAAGGAGCAGCGCATCCCCCTCGAAGGCGAGATGCTTGAGGCCGACGTCTACGAGGCCACCGAACGCAAGCGCTTGCAGGACCAGCTCGACGCCAATGTCGGCAATCCGACGGGCTACGTCCTGCCGCTGACCTTTTCCGCCAGGACAGGGGGCTGGCTGTCGAACGGCTGGCGTTTCCGCACCGACAAGATGATGCTCCTGCCCGGCAATTCGCCGGTCGGCCTGCGCCTGCCGCTTGCCGCCCTGCCGGTCGTCGACCCGGCCCTGGTGGGCGAACACTATTTCCCGTCGCGCTCGCCCTTCGCGCCGGTCGAGGCCCTGCCCGGTGCCGGTGAAGCCGTTTCCAGATATCGCGAAAGAATGTCGGGGGCCGCGAAAACCGCCAAAAGCGGCGTCTGGCCGAATGGTCTGGTGCGGTCGGCGCTTTGCGCCGAGGTTCGAAACGGCGTGCTCTTCCTCTTCCTGCCGCCCCTGTCCTATGCCGAACACTATTACGACCTGACGCACGCCATCGAGGCCGTGGCGTCGCATCTCGAAATCCCGGTCGTCATCGAAGGCTATCCGCCGCCGCGCGACCACCGCGTCGAAAGCCTGTCGGTCACGCCCGACCCCGGCGTCATCGAGGTCAACATCCAGCCGGCGAAATCGTGGGACGAGCTGAAGACCATCATCACGACGGTCTATGACGAGGCGCGGCTGTCGCGCCTGGTCGCGGACAAGTTCATGATCGACGGCAAGCGCGTGGCGACCGGCGGCGGTAACCATATCGTTATGGGCGCCGCCAAGCCCGAAGACTCACCGTTCCTCAGACGCCCCGACGTGCTGGGGTCGATGCTGACCTTCTGGCAGCATCATCCCAGCCTGTCCTACCTGTTCTCGGGCCTCTATATCGGACCGACCAGCCAGGCGCCGCGCATCGACGAGGCGCGGCACGAATCGCTCTACGAACTCGAAATCGCATTGAAGGCCCTGCCCGACGGCGGCAGCGAAAGCGCGCCCTGGCTGGTCGACCGCCTCTTGCGCAACCTTCTGGTCGACCTGACAGGCAATACGCACCGCGCGGAATTCTGCATCGACAAGCTCTATAGCCCCGACAGCGACCGCGGGCGGCTGGGTCTGCTTGAAATGCGCGGCTTCGAGATGAGCCCGCACCCGCAGATGAACCTGATCCAGACGCTTCTGCTGCGGGCGCTTGTCGCCGTTTTCTGGAAACGTCCTTATCGTGCGCCGCTGGTGCGCTGGGGCACGCAGCTCCACGACCGCTTCCTGCTGGGGCACTTCGTCGAGGGCGACATGCTGGAGGTTCTCGACTACCTGAAACAGAACGGGTTCGCCTTCAGCCCCGACTGGTTCATTCCCTTCTTCGATTTCCGTTTTCCGACAATCGGCACGGTCCAGGTCGGCGACGTCACCGTGGAATTGAAGAACGCGCTCGAGCCCTGGCCGGTCATGGGCGAGGAATCATCGGGCGGAGGGACATCGCGCGGCGTCGATTCGTCGGTCGAGCGCCTGGAGGTGCGGCTGAAGGGCGGGGTGGCCTCGCAGCACGTCGTCACCTGCAACGGGTATCGCCTGCCGCTGTCTGCGACGCGCGACGGCAATGTCCAGGTGGCGGGCGTCCGCTACAAGGCGTGGGCGCCGTGGTCGAGCCTGCACCCCAACCTGCCGGTCAATACGCCGCTTGTCTTCGATGTCCTCGACACGCGCCTTGAGCGCAGCCTCGGCGGCTGCCGCTATCACGTGATGCATCCCGGCGGGCGCAATTACGAAACCCTGCCGCTTAACGAAAACGAAGCCGAAGGCCGCCGGCTGTCGCGCTTCGAGGCGCCGACGCATACGCCCGGCCGCGTGAAGGTACCGCCGCTGATCGTCAATCCCGACTATCCCCACACCCTGGATCTGAGACGTCCAGGGTGAGCGGACCTTGCATTTAAAGGCGTCCGGTCCAGGATTCCCGATACGTCCTGTTTGGCAACCGCCGCAGGTTTTTCGGGAACGCGCAAATCCTTAACCCGGTTTACCAATTCTTAGCCATGTTAACGCCACTCTCCGCCATCATCGAATGAGGAGACGTCGGATGTTTGGGCAGGCCCGTAAAAGCGTAAAGACAGATACGCAGGCCGATTTGGCTTTTGCGGCACTGGACGCCCTGCCGTCGCCGGTTTTTGTTTGCGGCCTGACGCCGGGCGACGAGGGCGTCGCCTACTGCAACCAGGCCTTCGCATCGGGCCTGGGCGCCATCTCTGCCTCGGGCATTACCGGCAAGACCCTGTCGGCTCTGCTCCATTCGCGCCAGCCTGAAAATCGTTCGGCCTCGGACGTGGTGCGCGCCATCGCGTCCAGCATGGCCCGCGACGGCCGCTGGTCGGGCGCCATCGCCTGCGCCCGCCTCGACGGCTCGGCGCACGAAGCCAATGTTTCGATCACCCGCATGGCGGCCGGCGGCAAGACCTATGCGGTCGCCCAGCTCGAAGACGGGCAGGGCGCGCAAGCGGGGGCCCGCAAGGGTGAATTCCAGGCCCTGGCCAACAGCCTGCAATCCGAAGTCGGGGCATCGGTCGAAGCGATCACCACGGCCGCCGACAATCTGAACGGCGTCGTGACCAACCTGATCCGTTCCGCCGAAGAGACCTCGCGCCAGAGCGAAAGCGTCGTCGCCATCAACGGCGACACCGCGCATAACGTCACCTCGGTCGCCGACGCCGCCCAGGAGCTGGCGCAGTCGATCGACGCCATCGGCCAGCAGGTCGGCCGCTCGACCCTGGTGGCGCGCGACGCCGTCGGCCAGGCGTCGAACACCCAGATCACCGTCAACCGCCTGGTCGCGGCCGCCGAGCGCATCGGCGACGTCATCAAGCTGATCCAGTCGATTGCCTCGCAGACCAACCTTCTGGCGCTCAACGCCACGATTGAAGCCGCCCGTGCGGGCGAAGCGGGCCGCGGCTTCGCGGTCGTCGCCTCGGAAGTCAAGTCGCTGGCCAGCCAGACCGCCAAGGCCACCGAGGAAATCTCGCTGCAGATCGCCGACATCCAGGCGGCCACGACCGAAACCGAAGCGGCCATCCGTGCCATCGGCTCCACGATCGAACAAATCAATGAAATCTCCGGCGTCATCGCCGAGACGGTCGAACGCCAGTCGGGCGCCACCCAACGCATTTCGCAGAACGTTTCGCGCGCCAGCCAGGGTACGGACCAGGTGACCCAAAGCCTGATGACGGTGGCCGAGGTCGCCCGAGAAACGACCGGCGTGGTCAACAAGGTCCGCTCGTCGATCGGCCTTGTGTCCGAGCACGCCGACGGCCTTCAGGGCCGCCTCAAGGGCTTCCTCGAACGCCTGCGCCGCGAAGCCTGAATCCTTCCCACATTATGACAACGCTGGACGGCGCCCTTCTCAGGAAGGGCGCCGTTTTCGTTTTTAACGGTGGTTCGTATTTCATATTTCAATTTTTGATATTTAATTTCTTTTTCATATGAGAAAATATGTTCATCGTTTTTCTCATCGGTGAAAATAAATTAAGTAAAAACAATAACTTGTGTGGCATCGGCGCTATATAGGCTGAAATAGTGTTACAATACGACAATTCTGTGTGGCCAAGAGCGGCCGTCTATGACAGCGTTGGCACAGGAGCGAACGTTTAAGACACCATCGCCATAAGGTCGGGTCTTCGGCGTCATAACGGAAACACGGACAGCCATAAGAAACGTCGGAACGAGGACGGAGGCGCACTTTGCGCGTCTCCATATTTTCATATCTGAACGATTTTTTACGGAAAGCTTTCCCGCTCTGCAACGGACACATTTCCTGGCGCCGCAACATGTCGCGTCGCCTCACCAGGGAGACAGTATGAAAAATCGCAGTGCAACATTCACCGCGCTCATGGGATCGGCCTCGCTCATCGCGGTCGGCCTGGCGGCGCTGGCGCAACCGACGTTCGCGCAAGGCACAACGCCGGCCGCCAAGAGCGACGATTCGGTCGTGATCGTCACCGGCCAGCGCGCTCAGGTCAAAAGCGCTCAGGCGCGCAAGAAGGATTCCGACGTCATCGTCGACTCGGTCACCGCCGTCGATATCGGCGCGCTTCCGGACCGCAGCGTCGCCGAAGCCCTGCAACGCATTTCGGGCCTGACCATCCAGCGCGCCGCCGAAGCGCGCGACCCGATCCGCATGACGGCCGAAGCCGGCGACGTCGAAATCCGCGGCCTGTCCTGGGTCCGTTCGGAAACCAACGGCCGTGACATCTTCTCGGCCAAGAACGGCCGTGGCCTGTCGTGGGGCGACGTTTCGTCCGACCTGCTGGCCGGCGTCGATGTCTACAAGAACGCCTCGGCCGACCTCATCGAAGGCGGCGTCGGCGGTACTGTGAACCTGCGTACGCGCCTGCCGTTCGACTCCAAGAAGCGCATCCTCGCCTTCACGGCGGACGATACGTACGGTGATCTGGAAAAGGTTCACCAGAACTCGATCAGCGCCATCTATTCCGACCGCTGGACCACGCCTATCGGTGAAATCGGCGCCCTGGTGAACATCTCGAAGGTTCACGAAGGCAATATGACCAACGTCATCGGCGTCGACCGCTACAATGCGGTGACCTACGGCGGCGGCACCAAGTACATCCCGAACACCATGGGCTGGCGCACGATCGACTGGCATCAGGAGCGTACGGCTGTCAACGTCGCGCTGCAATGGCGTCCGAACGACGCCTGGGAATTCAGCCTGGTCGGCTTCAACGCCAAGGCGCACCCCAAGAACACCGAGTACAATACGGGCTTCTATAACGACAACGGCGAATTCACCTCGCCCGCCTCACTGGCCACCTACACGTTCGACAGCAACGGTATCTTCCAGAAGGGCACCGTCAAGGGCGCGTCGATCACGTCGAACACGCGTTATGGCGAAGACCACAACGAAACGACCGACATCTCGCTCCACGGCCGCTGGAAGGCCACCGACAAGCTCTCCTTCTCGGGTGACGTCCAGTACGTGAAGTCGAGCGCCGACGTCCTGTCGAACACCGTCTTCATCCAGCCGGAACACCGTCCGGACGCCAATATCGATATCACGGGCAAGCTGCCGGTCCTGACGATCTCGACGCCGAACTCGACTTCGCTGAAGGCCGACTACTGGTGGGCCGCGGCGATGGACCATCTGGAAGCCAACCGCGGCCACGAGCTGTCGGCGCGCCTCGACGGTCAGTACGAGTTCGACCAGGGCTGGCTGAAGACCTTCAAGTTCGGTATCCGCTCGACGGACAAGGAATATATTACCCGCCAGACCGGCTACAACTGGGGTCTGCTTTCGAACCAGTACTGGGGCAATGGCGGTGGTTCCCCCTACTATATCGACGGCACCATCCACGGCACCAACAACTGGAGCGGTGTGTCGCCGAACCCGGACATCCCGAAGTTCTCGACCCTGGTCTCGTTCGACAACTTCATGAACGGCGACGTGCCGGTTCCGGGCAATATCTGGTTCCCCAGCGAATCGCTGGTGTCGCAGGGCACGGCCTTCACCTACGCCCAGCTGCATGCGGTCGAAACCTCCGGCTGGGGCTGGACCCCGCTCAATACCGACCTGTCGACGGTCAATGACAGCGGCCTGAACGTCCAGACGGAAAAGACCTTCGCGGCCTATTTCCTGGCCAAGTTCGGCGGCGAAATGAACCTGTTCGGCGACGCCCGCGCCATCGACGGCAATTTCGGCGTTCGCGTCGTCAAGACCAAGTCGACCGGCGTCAGCGTCATCACGACGTCGGCACTCAATTCGCCGGCGGGCTTTACCTGCGTCAACAACTGCGCCGACTATAACAAGGCGGTCCAGTTCGGCGTCGGCACCTTCCCATACGCCGGCTCGAACGAGTACACCGAGACCCTGCCCAGCTTCAACATCCGCCTGAAGTACAACAGCAAGCTGCAGTTCCGCTTTGCCGCCTCGAAGGGCATGGTCCGTCCGGACCTGGCCTGGCTGACGCCGTACAGCACGTTGACGCCGAGCTTCAACTACTGCAACTCGAATACGACGGCGCATACCTTCGACATCTGCACCTCGCCGGCGCCGACCTTCACCGGCACGGGCGGCAACCCGAACCTGAAGCCGATCCTGGCCAACAATTACGACCTGACGGCCGAATGGTACTTTGCCCCGACCGGCAGCGTCACCTTCGACCTGTTCGCCAAGGACATCTCGAACTATATCGGCACGGCGCCCGTGGTGGAAAGCTACACCAACAACGGCGCGACCATGAACTACACGGTGACCCGTTACATCAACGGCACCGAAAAGGGCAAGGTCAACGGCTTCGAGCTGGCCTATCAGCAGTTCTTCGACTTCCTGCCGGGCTTCTGGTCGGGCTTCGGCGTCCAGGGCAACTACACCCACATCGACTCGAGCGGTGGCCGCAACCCTGTTGCCAGCGTGCTCGACTCGAACCAGATCACCGGTTCGAACCTGAACAGCCTGCCGCTGGAAGGCATGTCGCCCGAGAGCTACAACCTTGCTGTGATGTACGAAAAGTACGGCGTCTCGGCGCGCCTGGCCTACAACTGGCGCTCTAAGTACCTGTACACCACCTCGGCGGCCAACGTGAACCGCCCGATGTGGTCGGACGACTACGGCCAGCTCGACGGCTCGGTCTTCTACGACCTGAACACCAAGCTGAAGCTCGGCGTCCAGGTGACCAATATCGGCCACTCGACGACCTACCAGCGCGTCAGCAGCGACATCACCAAGCCGCTCGACACGCAGTTCTACTCGGCGATCAAGACCGACCGCCGCGTCTCCGTCGTCCTGCGCGGCAACTTCTAAACTTACAGGATGTGTCGCAACCGGCGCCTTTCCCGGCGCCGGTTGCGGCAAGCCTCCGGTCCTGAACGGAGGCCGGCGTTTCCGGCGGGTCCTACGGAAATGCCGCCAGGGCGTTGGACTCGTTCTCTCAAACTCCCTTCCGGCCTGTCCGGAAGGGATTTTTTATGAGACATACCGAGATCGAACGTCGCCGGGAAAACGACATGCATGAACCTGTTCGCAAAATCATCATCGCCGGCGGCGGCACGGCCGGCTGGATGTCGGCCGCGGCTCTGGTCACGGGCCTGCCGCGCGACACCGAGATACTGCTGATCGAATCGGAGGACATCGGCACAATCGGCGTCGGCGAGGCGACGATCCCGACCATGCGCGTGTTCAACCAGCATATCGGGGCCGACGAGGCCGAATTCATTCGCGCCACCGAGGCCACGTTCAAGCTGGGCATCGAATTCGTCGACTGGGGCCATGTCGGCAATCGTTATTTCCACGGCTTCGGCGATTTCGGCGCCATGCACGAGGGGCTTAAGCCCCATCAGATCTGGCGCAAGCTGAAGGCGTCGGGCGATACGGCGTCGCTCGAAGACTATAGCCTCGCGACGCAGCTGGCCTATGCGGGAAAGTTCTTTCCGCCCAATCCCGACCCGCGCTCGCCCATGCACGACTATTCCTACGCCTTCCACTTCGACGCGTCGCTGTATGCCCGCTTCCTGCGGAGCCATTGCGAAGCGCGTGGCGTGAAACGGCGCAACGCAAAAATCACCGGGGTGAAGCTGAACGCGGAAAGCGGGTTTATCGAAAGCCTGACGCTCGATGACGGCAGTGAGGCGGCCGCTGACTTTTTCGTCGATTGCACGGGCTTTCGCGCCCTGCTGATCGGCGGCGCGCTGGGCCAGGGCTATACCGACTGGTCGCACTGGCTGCCGGTGGACAGCGCCTGGGCGGTGCCGTCGAGGTCCTCCGCAGACCTTGCGCCGTTCACGCGATCGACGGCGCGCCCCGCCGGCTGGCAGTGGCGAATTCCGCTCCAGCATCGGGTCGGCAACGGCCATGTCTACGCTTCGGCGCTGATGGACGATGACGCCGCGCGCCGCCTGCTGCTCCAAAGTCTCGACGGCGAGGCGCTCAAGGATCCGATGCTGATCCGCTTCAAGACCGGGCACCGCAACCGGTTTTGGGATAAGAACTGCATTTGCGTGGGGCTGTCGTCGGGCTTCCTCGAACCGCTCGAATCGACGTCGATCAACTTCATCCAGCTGGGCATTATCCGGCTGCTGGAACTGTTCCCGTCGCGCGACTGCGAGGCGCCGCTGGTCGAGGAATATAATGCCCGCACGCTCGAGTCGTATAAGCGCGTGCGCGACTTTATCATCCTGCACTATCATCTTAACCAGCGGACCGACGCCGAGCTGTGGCGTCATACGGCCGCCATGGCCGTGCCCGACGACCTGGCCTACAAGATGCGGCTCTATGCCCTGCGCGGCGAAGTCGTGACGCGTCAGCACGACCACTTCTCCGAACCGAGCTGGATTTCGATCTATAACGGCCAGGGGCTGGTGGCGGACAGCTACGATCCCCTGGCCGACCGTCTGCCGGCCGAAGCCCTGCGAACCATGATGCGGCAGCGCCGGGACACCATCCGCGGTGTCGCGGCGAAGCTGCCTTCCCACGCCGAGTTTATCGCGCAGCATTGCGCGTCGCCCAACTTCATGAAGGCATCGGCGTGACCCGGAATCCGCTTGGCCGTATCGTCATCGTCGGCGGCGGCAGCGCCGGCTGGATGGCCGCCGCGGCACTCGGCCGCTTCCTGCGGGCCAGTCCCACCAAGGTCGTGCTGGTCGAGTCCGACGAGATCGGCACGATCGGCGTCGGCGAAGCCAGCCTGCCGCTGCTCGCCATCTTCAACCGGATGATCGGCATAGACGAACGCGATTTCGTCATGAAGACGAAGGCAAGTTTCAAGCTGGGCATTGAATTCGTCGACTGGACGCGCAAAGGCCACCGCTACTTCCACCCGTTCGGCCAGTACGGCCAGGCTTTCGACGTCTGCGACTTTCATCACCACTGGCTGAAGGCGAAAGCGGCCGGCGCCGGGGCTGAGCTTGACGATTACAATCTCAACACCGTCCTGGCGCGGCAGAATCGCTTCAGTCCGCGTGAGGCAAATCCGTCGTCCCCCATGTCGGGCGTGGCGCACGCCTATCATTTCGATGCCGGGCTTTACGCGGCTTACCTACGCGGCCACGCCGAAGCGCGCGGCGTCGCGCGCGTCGAAGGCAGGATCGTCAACGTCCGTCAAAGCGCGGAAACCGGCTTTATCGAGGCCGTCGTGCTGGCGAACGGCCTGGCGGTCGAAGGCGATCTTTTTATCGATTGCTCGGGCTTCCGCGCCCTGCTGATCGAGGAGACGCTGAAGACCGGCTATCACGACTGGACAGGGCTGTTACCGTGCGACCGAGCGGCGGCGGTGCCGAGCCAACGCGAAGGCGCACTGACGCCCTATACGCGCTCCACGGCGCGCGACGCCGGCTGGCAATGGCGCATTCCCCTGCAGCACCGGACCGGCAACGGCTATGTCTTTTCGAGCGCGCATTTGACCGATGACGAGGCCATCGCGACGCTCCTGGCCAATCTCGACGGCGAAGCCTTGGCGGATCCACGCATCATCCGTTTCCGCACCGGCCGGCGTGCCCAGGCATGGAACAGGAACGTCATCGCGATCGGGCTGTCGGCGGGCTTTCTCGAACCGCTGGAATCGACGGCGATCCACCTGGTGCAGAAGGGAGTTACCAAGCTTCTGAAATGCATGCCCGACATGGAATTCGCGCCGCAGCTGCGCGAAGAGTTCAACCGCCAGACCACCTATGATTACGAGGACGTGCGCGATTTCCTGGTGATGCACTACAAGCTGACCGAGCGCGAGGATACGGAATTCTGGCGCTATAATCGCCACAATACTGTGTCGCAGACATTGCAGGACCGGATGGACCTGTTCGCCGCGACCGGCCGCGTCTTTGTCAACGAACACGAGCTGTTCAAACTGGCCAGTTGGCTGGCGGTCATGACGGGGCAGGGGCTGATGCCCGCCGCCTACGACCCCATGGCCGATGCGCTGGCGACGCCCGACGTGGTGCGCGCGCTGGACGTCATGCGCGACATGATCGCGAAGGCCGCTGTCCAGCAGCCCGACCACGCGGATTACATTCTGAAAAACTGTCCAGCGCCTTAGGCGGGGGCCCAGGTGGCCAGCCGGTCCTGCACGTCGCGCAGCTGCTTGGGCGTCCAGCCCTGCTCGAGCCGCTCCAGCTTGCGCATGGCCTGGCGCCGGCCTTTACGCGCCGCGAACGAATACCAGAAATAGGCCAGCTCCCAGCTGACCACCTCGCCCATATTGTCGAGGTGGTTGTCGCCGACGCGTTCCAGAGCCTCTGCGTCGCCGGCAAGGGCTGCCTGACGCACGAGTTTCGCCGCTGTCAGCGGATCCGGCCTGGGCTTGAGGCCGTCGAGATAGAGGTCGGCCAGGAGCTTCATGGCGCCGGCGTGGCCCATGGCGGCAGCGCGCTCGAAATAGGCGGCCGCCTTGTCGTAGTCGGTGGCGCAGCCCAGGCCGTATCGGTACTGATAGCCGGCATAGGCGCAGCCGTTGATGTCCCCGGCCTCGGCATTGGCCTCGTTGACCGCCAGGGCCGCCTGGTAGGCGCGATCGGCATATTTCGTGAAATGCGGATATGAGGTGCCGGAGTTGCAGATCTCGGCCAGCTTCAAGGCGGCATAGCCGTCGCCCTGTCGCGCCATGCCGTAATAGAGATTGAAGGCGCGATTGAGGTAGTAGTGAATCAGATGCGGCTTATGCGGCGCGCCGCCCGTGCCCTTTTCCAGCATGTCCGCGCATGCCATGCAGGCGCGCGGGTCGCCTTTTTTCGCTTTTTTGCGCGCGCGCTGATAGGTGTTGAGCGGCCGCGATTTCAGACGGCGGTGGGTCAGGGCGGCGATCATGTCCCAGACGACGAAGACCAGCCCGGCGAAGAGGGCCAGGAACAGGCAGAGCGGCAGGAAGAGCGACGACGATGTCAGGTCGTGAAGCATGAAGAACGGCCCCGAAGGCGAGACAACCAGCTTATCCGGCATCTTATCAAGTCCACGACGCTTCGCAATTTTAGGAATATTTGATGCGGGCCGCCGAAATCCGATTGTATTCTTACGAATTGGCAGGGCGCCGATATGGGGTTATGTTGACAGCCTGACCTGGGGAGGGGGACATGAAATCCATAAAACTGTGCGCGGCCGCCATGGCGGTTGTCATGTTGTCGGGCTGCGTGACGCTGACGCCGGAAGGCCAGCGCAATATGTGCGTGGCGATCGAAAAGGCCTTGACCGTGCCGGAAGCCCAGCTCGAGGTCAGTCCCGTGCCGCGTGACCGTTTCGCCGCTTCCATCGCCCTGCGCTACGGACTGAACGGCGCGCCGCATGACGAAGCGCTGGCCGGTGCCATCCTGGCGCGCCTGACCACGCCCCATACCACGACCATGTCCTATTGGGTGTCGGGCACCAAGAAGATGCCCGGCCATCTGGCCTTCATGCCGATGACGACCTATGAGCTCGACCCGTACGAGGTCCAGGTCGTCGAAAACTGCCTGACCCTGCTGATCGATTCCAACGAGCCGCCGCAGGCCGCGCTGGAAGGCGGCGTGTGCGGCGGGCCTGAGAACTACCGTCATCTCAAGGAACTCTGGGTCGCCAGGGCGCCGCATTAAGGACCAAAACATGATCCGTTCCCGTATGGCTCTCGGTTTGCTTGTCGCCCTGGCCCTGATTTCCGATGCGGCCGTGGCGCGCCCCGTTCGCGCCCAGGCCACGCCGGCCACTCTGCCGC